>LNFM01000587.1_pt1 | contig 89586 bp, 83 predicted proteins | sample 596031 | NCBI WGS metagenome assembly LNFM01 (sample SAMN04254537, study PRJNA301005) | activated carbon metagenome | isolation source: dual media filters at the Ann Arbor, Michigan drinking water treatment plant | place: USA: Ann Arbor | reverse complement strand
TGTATCACGCCATGCGCCGCGGCTGGATGGCGGTGCTGGTCAACCTTGCCATGGCGGCGATGATGGTTGTCCTTGCGGTGATCATGATCGGGCTGACCGGCAATTTACCGCAATGGTCTGCAATGGCTTTCGGCTATTACGCGGTGTTTTCCTGGGCGGCGACGCTTCGCCGGCATGATCCTGCCACCTTCGCCCTTATCTGGGGCACGCCCGCGTTCATTTGCACGGCGCTGGGATATGGATTGGTGTCGCTCGGTGCCTATGCGCTGGCGTTCTGGTCGGCGCCCTATGCCGAGACAGTGCTCGAGCTGCCAAAAGAAGAGCTTGCCTTCGTTCTCGGGGGTAGCGGCGCGGTATCGGGGTTTCTCGGGGTTATCCTGGGAGGACGAATGTCTGACTGGCTGCGGTCACGCAACCCATCTGGGCGCATCCTCGTGATCATGTTCGGGATCGTCGCTCCGGTGATCCCGATCTGGGTCGGATTTACGACCGAGAATGCCACGCTGTTCTATGCGATGAATTTCCTTGCGGGCCTATTCGCAGCCACCGCGCTCGGTGCAGCCGCTGCGACGACGCAGGACCTTGTTCTGCCGCGAATGCGCGGCACTGCTACGGCGTCTTTCTTTCTGGCAACGACGTTGGTCGGACTTGCGATCGGGCCGTACATGGTAGGGCAAATTTCAGAACTAACCGGGAGTATGCGGATTGGCATGCTTTCGCTGATTGCCGTCGCACCAATCTCATTGGGACTGCTGATATACGCCTACCGCGCTCTACCCACCGCCGAAGCGACCATCGTTGAGCGTGCGCGTGTCGCAGCGAGTGAGTGAGACCTCAGGGCGTTCATACCAATAGGGTAGGATGGGTGCGTTCGCCTGCCTTGTTCAGGTGAGAGTAGCGTGCCGGCCCGCTTAGCTGACCTTTAGTTCACAGGGTTCCGCTGGCATGCATCTGCTGCTGCTAGGCCTCGACCCTTATCGGCACGGCACAGGGCTTTAGCCGAGGAACGTCCTGCATTGCCCCGGCCCAGAGCCTAAAAAAAGGGGCCGGATTGCTCCGGCCCCTCTTTGATTTACCCGTGATAGGGTGACTTACATGCCCGAACCCGGACCGTAGGTCACTTCCACGCGGCGGTTCTGCGCTTCACGCACGCCATCCGCAGTCGGGACGCGCGGCTGAGATTCCCCGAAGCCTTCGCTCGAGATCTTGCCGCCCGGGATTCCGCGACCAGTGAGGTAGCTTTGCACCGAAGCGTTACGACGCTCAGCCAGAGCGACGTTGTACTTCACGCTACCGGCACGGTCAGTGTGACCAGCCAACATCACACTTGCCGTGCCGCAATTGGCGTAGGCGGTGACTGCGTTGTTGAGGATGGTCGCAGCCTCAGCCGTGATGTCCGACTTATCAAAGTCGAAGAACACAATGTACGGACCCGTGTTGCACGGCGCCTTGGGCGGCGGCGGCGGCGGGGGAGGCGGCGGTGGTGGCGGGGGAGGAGGCGGCGGCGGCGGGGCCACCACAGCCGGGGCCACCACAGGTGCACCACCGAAGTTGTAGATGATTGAAGCCAGCAGCGAGTGCGTGGTCAGTTCGGTATCAAGCGAACGGCCCAGCGTATCGACGAGGTTGACGTCGGGAGCGGTGAAGTAGCGATACTTCAGGCCCACGTCCCACGAATCGCTCAACGGAGCACGGACGCCCGCGAGAACCTGCCAAGCGAAGCCGGTGTCGGAGTCGTTGTACGCGCCTGGACCATTCAGATCGAAATTCGCGTCCATGTCGACGCGGGCAACACCGACGCCGCCGCCAACGAAGCCCTGAAGGCCGTCATCGGAACCGAAATCGACCAAGCCGTTCAGCATGAAGCTGAGAGCATTAACTCCGCCGAGTGCGGGGGCGACATCGTTAGTGAGACGCCCGTTTCTGCCTCCGGGTTGGCCAATCGGATCGATTTGGAGCCCTTGACTTCCTGCGGCCACATCATCGACTTTTGCCGAGCGATAGCTGGTTTCCGCTTCGAGACGGAACGAGCCAAAGTCGTAGCCCACTGCGGCACCGAAATCATAACCGGTGTCGTAATTTGCCACGGCGTTATCGGCCACGCCGTTGACGTCGATATTCTGGTCTTCGACGATCATCACGCCGCCATCACCCTGAATGTACCACTGGCCATCACGGGCCAGGGCAGGAGTGGTGAGCGCGGTCGAAGCCATCGCCATCCCTATGACGAGTTTGCGCATTCTAAAATTCCCCTTTGTATTTGGACTTGAGGCACTGACTGTCTCTATCTTTTCCACATGCTTGAGGCAAGTCATCAATGCCATAGGGGTGTTGCAAGAATGCCTCTATGGGGCGTTTGCGGCAAAAAATGCAACGTACGCGCGGCGCTTTACGACCGTAAGATTACTTGCTTCAGGCGCCCGGCGAGGAAAAAACCCCAATGTCACGCAACGCCGAGATGATGGCGCCGATCGCAACCCGGGCCTCAACGTCGACGACCGTGCCGCCTTCCGGAACGGCTGGGGTCGCGGTGGAGTGCCAGTCGGACCGGAAGAACAAACTACGATCGGCAGCCCTGTCATACAGGCGCATGCCTTCGCGCGGGGGAACAAAGTGCCAGTCTCCGCCGATCCTGAGAGCAAGATGGTTCTCGCACCCCTCCCACGCCTGCATCGCCGGGGCTGTTATCAGATAGCAATCGCCATCCACCGCAGATGCGGGTGGAGCAGGCAGCGAGGCGAGCACGGCACGCGGCGACAGGCTATCAAGGATAGCAAGCGCCTGATTAACAAAGAATTCCTTCTGCGCTTGCCCTGCGAGCGTGGCTGTGCTGCGGCCCGCGCAAGCTTTCGGGCTCGGCGGCGGAGAACAGCTGCGCCTGCGCTCCATTGCGGAAACGGATGCGGTGGAGCGAGGGTTCATAACGCGGCTGATGATCGGGGCGGCACACCGCCATGATGCCGCTTTCGCCTTCGACCATTACCGCCCGCGCCTCGGCCAGAGATGACGAGACCAGCGCGATCCGGGCTTCGGGATGGCGATCGGCGATCATCCGCACCCATTCCGCCCCGGTGCGGGTCTTGCCGAAGCCGCGCCCGGCCATGATCATCCAAATGCGCCAATCACCCAGCGGCGGCAGCTGTTCGGGCCGCGCCTGATAATCCCACAGGTAATCAAAATCGTTGCGTTCCTGGCGGCTGAGTTGATCCACGAACCTTGCCCGCACCTTGGGCCCGGCGGTGGTAAGCCATCGGTAAGGCTCGCTCATGCACCGCCCGCCTCGGCCTGTTTTTCCTTGGCGATGCGCCGCCGGATTTCCTCGATCTTGCGGTCGATCGAAGCGCGCACTTCATCAGCGCTGACATCGCGCGCCTTGCTCTGGCTGCTGGCGGCGGTGTCGCGGTGTGCTGCGAGCAGGCGGATCGCGTTGGCAAAGTCGAATTTCTCGCCATCGCCGGTTTTGAAATCGCCTTCGCGCAGGCGGCGCAGGACTTCCATTTCAAGGTGGGTGTAACCTTCGGTCAGCGCCACCTGCCATTGGCGGGCAAATTCGGGCTGCGCGCGGCGGAGGCGGTAAACCCGGCTGATTTCGATTCCAGCATGTTCGGCCGAGCGGCTGACGTTGGAGCTTTCCGCGAGGTGATCGAGGAAGCGGGTGCGCCAATGCCGGTCGGTCGCGGCGGTGCCCGCTTGGATTGGGGCTTGGGAAAGGGCATCGGTTTGCGCAGGGTCACGCTTCGCCATCGGCAATCCTCCATGCGCAGACAGCAGCAGGGCGGCACTTCCATGGGGAAGGCCGCCCTGCTGGCGAATCGCTATTTCTCGACTGTGCCTATCTCTAACCAAAGAGCGTCACGATGTCAAGATAAATAACCAAATTGGTTATTCTTCAGTTGGCGATCATAAAGGTGCTGCTCTGGATTCAACTCCGATCAACCCGGAATACTTCGCCATCCCGATCCAAAAGATAGAGAACGCCCGTTGAGTCAGCCAAAATCTCGACGACGCCATCAATCCGTCCGGCATCCGGGGCGAAATCATCAGTCCGCAGCTCTCTTGGGCCAGCGGCCATTGGCAATCCGAATTGGAAAGCAATGGGGATCGACCACACCGCGCCGCTTGTATCGCCAAATACCAACTGCCCAGCTAGGCCGGGTATTGTTCCGGCATAAACTGCGCCCATCACGATTCCGCGGCCTTCAAACCGGCCGTTGCCGAACGGATAGGTTAAAGCGGGCGCCAACAACGGGCTTGGTGCACCGGTTTGCCGGGCGACAGACCCTTCAAAGAACGGCCAACCAAAATTTATCTGCCGATCACCTTCGAGAAACAGGCTGAATTCGTGTTCGGATTGTGAGCCCTGATCAGCAAGCGCGACACGATCACCCACCATGGCGAACCCGCCCGGGGCCTGAATGCCCTGGCCAATAGGATTGCCAGAGACAAAATTGACGCTGGCCCCGCCGCTCGGTTCGATCCGGAACAGCTTGCCGAAACCGTTCTCCCCCGGCAGAAACGGGTTTTGCGCGACTTGGCCCGAAGGGTCACCAACCGCTGCGAGGAATTCGCCCGTTGGCGTGTAAAACAGCGACCCTTTCACCAAAAGCCCGTTCCCGAAGGCCAGCGACCCGCTGGCAAGCGAACTTTGCGGCGATCGTTCAAGTCGTACTTCACCGGGCGAACCGACCAAGCCAAATAGGCCGCGATAAACACTCGGCGCACTGTCCGTGCCCCAGCCAATATCGAGCAGAACTCTTCCTGCGCCCGGCGTGCTGAAAAAGTCCTGCACCGCCGGACGCGCATCGCCCGCGGCGCGGCTGCCCTCGAAGCGGACAACGCTGCCGTTGCGCATGCCGACGACAAGTTCGCGGCTGGTCACGCCGGTTGCCGCCATGCCCGCAACTTCGCCCAAGCCGTCGAGAATGCGTGTGACGCGGATGCCTTCGCGGTCGTTGGTGAGGGTAACGTTAATCGTCTGCGTGGTACTTCCCCCGCGTCCGTCCGAGGCCGTGACGGTCACGATGTAGACGTTGTCGCGGTTGGCATCCCCGAAGAGCTCGTAATTGAGCGCCAGCGCGGGGGCGAGTTGCACCTGGTTGCCCGAGAGTCGGAAGAACCCTGCATCGGCTCCACCCGTGATCTCGAACGTGACAGCATCGCCATTCGCGTCGCTGGCGGCGAGGGTGAGGATGGTCGCCGCGGCGGCGTTCTCGGCAACGCTGCCAGTCGCGGCCGAGGTGAACTGCGGCGCCGCGTTGGTGGGCGGGGAGGGCGAGCTGCCACCGCCGCCACCACAACCCGACAGGCTCAGCACGGCAATGCTTGCAGACACGGCAAAAGCAACCCGCCGAGCGGAGGAAACGAACATCATTGGCAGCGACCCCTTGTAAAATCAGGGGTAAGCTATCGGTGGGACGGCAAAAGGCAACCGCCTTTCGCGGCTCTCAATCAAATAATCCCGATCGCCTTGCCCGCACGTTCGAACATGCCGAGGATCGTCTGCACCTGTTCGGCTGTGTGTTCGGCGCACAGTGAGCAGCGCAGCAGGGTCATGCCCGCAGGCGTCGCGGGCGGACGGGCGAGGTTGACGTAGAGGCCTTCCTTGAGCAGCGCCTCCCACATCATCGCGCCCTTTTCGAGATCGGGCATGATCACCGCGATGATCGCGCTTTGCGGGGTATCGGTGCCGAGCTGGAAGCCCAATGCCTTCAACCCGCCATGCAGCGTGCGGCTGTTCTCCCACAGATGCGCGCGCTTGTTACCGCCGTGCATCAGCTTGCGGATCGATGTGGCGCTGCTTGCCATCACCGCAGGCGGCAGCGCGGCGGTGAAGACATAGGGGCGGCACACCAACCGCAGCACTTCAAACTTCGGGTGGTTCGACACGCAGAAGCCGCCGACCGTGCCGACGCTTTTCGAGAAGGTGCCGATGATGAAATCGACATCATCCAGCACGCCCTGTTCTTCGGCGACGCCGCGGCCATGTTCGCCGATGAAGCCCATCGAATGGGCCTCATCCACCAGTACCGTTGCGCCGTTTTCCTTGCAGACGCGGACCATTTCCTTGAGCGGAGCGACATCGCCCATCATCGAATAGACGCCTTCGAGCACGACCAGCTTGCCCGCACCTTCGGGCACGCGCTTCAGCCGCTTTTCCAATGCTTCGACGTCATTGTGCTTGAACGGCACGACCTCGGCGTTGCCCATCGCGCAGCCATCCCAAATCGACGCATGGCTATCGATGTCGAGGATGATGTAATCGCCCTTGCCCGCCAACGTCGAAATGATGCCGAGGTTCGCCTGATACCCGGTCGAAAAGACCATGGCATGATCCATGCCGTAGAATTCGCGCAACGCGGTTTCGACATCGCGGTGATCGCGGAATGTGCCATTGAGCACCCGGCTACCGGTGGTGCCCGCGCCGAATTCTTCCATCGCCCGCTTGCCAGCTTCGATCACATCCGGGTCGAAGGTCATGCCCATGTAGTTATAGGTGCCGAGCAGGATCGTGTCGCGCCCGTTGCAGATCGCGCGGGTCGGCGACAGCACCTTTTCCATCACCAGATTGAACGGATCTTCCACGCCCGCAGCCAGCAAAGCTTCGCGGGTCTGGATGATCGGATCGAACTTGGCCAGCAGGTCAACCGTGGCAGGGGGCGTATCAATCATAGCGGTCGCCATTATCAGCTATCCTGCAACTTGTGGACTGCCGCGACCAGTTGGCCCCAATTTTCGATATCGGCCTGCTGGTTCATCGAGATGATGATGTCGAATTCATCCTCGATCGCGGCGACGAAATCCATCACCGTCAGGCTGTCGAATTCGAGATCGCCAGCAAAGGTGGTCGCGTCTTCGACGGCGACACCTTTTTTGTTGAACGGTTCGATCAGAGTGCGGATGGAAGCGTCGACGTCTGCGGGGCTCATGGCGGGCGGTGCTTTCGTTGGGTCGGTTGTAGCGTGACACGTGCCACGGTATTACGGCTGCAAAGCGGCGGATGATGCAGCTTGTCAAGATTTCGGCACTGTGAGGGGCTGATTTGTGGCCAGATCGAGGGGCGGAACATGACGAATATCGGGTCTGAGATAGTCGAGGCACCCGCAACAGGTGCATCGCTGTCGGTTCACAGTGTCCAGTTGATCCGCACCGCGCAAACCAACACGCTGCTGCTTTCGCAGATGGCTGACGGCAAGGCCAATATCCTGATCGGCGCGACCTTTGTGGTGTTTTCGCTGACGATAACCCAGGCGTTTGCGGGTGAGGTCAAATGGTCGGTGATGTGCCTGGCGGTCACTTCGTTCCTGTCGGCGATCTGCGCGGTGACAGCGATCACCCCGCCGATCCGCCCCAAAGCCGTTCCCAAGGATCAATTCAATATGCTGTTCTTCAGCCATTTTTCGCTGATGGAGGAAGAGCAGTGGATGGATGAGATGCTGGACAGGCTGCGGTCGGATGAAACGGTTTACCGCATCATGCTGCGCGATCTGTACCAGAACGGGCAGGTGCTCCACCGCCGTAAATATCGCTATCTCGCGCTCGCCTATCGGATGTTTCTGGGCGGATTGGCGCTCACGCTCGCCATTTTCCTGGTTGAGAACATTATCTAACCCGGCAGCAACCCGCGCACCGCATTCATGAACGGGGTGATCGAAACCGGCTTGGACAAATAGCCCGAAGCCCCCGCCGCGCGGATGCGTTCTTCATCTCCCTTGGCCGCGAATGCAGTCACCGCCAGAACCGGGATCGTGCACAGCACCCGGTCAGCCTTGGCCGCTTCGATCAGATCGACGCCGGAAACGCCGCCCAATTGAATATCCATGATAATCAGATCAGGCGAGGTTGCACGCGCGGTGTCCAGCACCATGTTGCCATCAGCCACCGGGTCAACGTCAAACCCGTTGGCGCGCAGCACATCGCAGAACAATTTCCGGTTGAGGTCATTATCCTCGACAACCATGATCCGCTTTGTCACTGCTCGCCCCGCATTCGCACCGCTTACGACTACCTTTGCACAAAGGACAGGACAATCCCGCTTCGATCAAAGCCTGATCCGGTCAATCCGCAAGCGCTGGCGCTGGCCGCGCTCGGCTGGGTGCTCGAAGACGAGGATCGGGCGGCGCGCTATCTTGATCTGACCGGGCTGGATCCGGACACCCTGCGCGCCGGGCTGGGCGATCCGATGATCCTGGCCTCGGCGCTCGAATTTCTTACCAACCACGAACCCGACCTGATCCGCGCGGCAGAGGCACTTGCCGTCACGCCCGAGGAACTTGTCGCCGCCAAGGACGCTTTGACACAATGACCCGCCCGCTAATCATCTCCGACTGCGACGAAGTGCTGCTGCACATGGTCGCCCCGTTCAAAGACTGGCTGGAGGCGAGCCAAGGGGTCAATTTCCAGCTCGAAGGCCACAATTTTGCCGAAGCTCTGCGCTGGCAGGAAAGTGGAGACCTGCTGGAACCGGCGGATATGTGGCGGATGCTGCGCGATTTCTTCGATAACGAGATGGACTCGCAGAAACCGATTTCAGGCGCGGTTGAAGGGATCAACACGCTGGCCGAAAAGGCCGATGTCGTGATCCTGACCAACCTCGTCGATGGCCACCGCGAAGCGCGGGCGGCGCAGCTCGCCGCCGTGGGCATCAACGCCCGTGTCTTCACCAACCAAGGCCCGAAAGGCCCGGCGCTGAAAGCGATCATGGATGAATATGCGCCGACCCGCGCTGTGTTCATCGATGATCTGGCGCAGCATCACGCCTCGGTCGCGGAAATCACCCCGCACGTGGGGCGGCTGCACCTGTGCGGCGAACCGATGATCGCCCATGCGATTGATTGCGCCCACAAGGCAGGCCACGCCGAAGCCCGGATCGACCGCTGGGATGAAGCCCTGCCGTGGCTGCTTGAACGACTGGAGGACTGACCATGACCATCACCGCAAAACTCGCCGAACTTGGCATTACGCTGCCCAAGGCCGCAGCCCCCGTCGCCAGCTATGTGCCGGTGGTGGCGCATGGCGGCTTTGCCCATGTTTCGGGCCAGCTGCCGTTCGTCGATGGCGTGCTGATCAAGGGCCGCTTGGGCGAGGATGTCAGCCTTGACGATGGCAAGGCCGCTGCCCGCGCCTGCGCATTGATGATCGTGGCGCAGCTCGAAGCGGCTGGCTTGCTCGACCGCGTGGAGCGGATCGTGAAGCTGGGCGCGTTCATCAATTGCACCGCCGATTTCACCGATCAGCCCGAAGTTGCCAATGGCGCGTCGGATTTGATGGAGCAGGTGTTCGGCGATGCAGGCAAGCACGCCCGCGCTGCTGTTGGCGTGCCCGCCCTGCCGCGCGGCGCAGCGGTTGAAGTTGATGCGATCATCGCGCTGAAAGCATGACCGCACGGCGCGCTCCGGATTGGCTGATCCGGTGGGAATATGCTCACCGCGGATTGCATCAATCGGGCGTGCCAGAAAACTCGCGGGCAGCAGCAGAAGGCGCGATTGCGGCGGAGATGGGGATCGAATGCGATATCCAAATGTCGGCCGACAATGTGCCGATGGTGTTTCACGATTGGGAACTTGAACGGCTGACCGGGGCGGCAGGCCCCACCGAGGGCCTTGTGGCTGACGCGCTTGAAACGCTCAGCCTGCTCGGCACTGATCAGCATCCGCTGCGTCTGGCAAAATTCCTCGATGTGGTGGCGGGCCGCGTACCGCTGCTGATCGAGATCAAGTCACGGCGCGGGTATGACGTCGAATTCACGTGCCTTTATGTTGCCCGCTTGCTGGAAGATTACACCGGCGATCATGCCGTGATGAGCTTCGATCCGCGGGTTGCCCGGTGGTTTCGCGCACATTCGCCCAAAACGCCCTGCGGCCTGGTGATGCGGGAAGATGAACATGGCCACACGCAGACGGGCTGGCAGCGGCGGCTGGCACTATGGATCGCCAAGCCCGATTTCCTTGCTTACCACATCGCCGCGTTACCCAGCCGCTGGGTGGCCTGTTTGCGCGCCAAAGGGATGCCGGTGCTGACATGGACGGTGAACTCGCCTGAAACGCGGGCGCGGGCGATGACCCACGCCGATGCGCTGATCGCCGAAGGGGCAGGATTGGCGTGAGCGACGCTGAGAGCAACAAAGAACTGATCGTCCGCCTCGCGCCCTCGGTCGGCAGCTTTGACGCGGCCGAATGGAACGCGCTGGGCGGCAATGACAATCCCTTTGTCTCCCACGAATTCCTCACCGCGATGGAGGATTCGGGCAGCGTCGGCCCCGGCACCGGGTGGGAGCCTGCGCCGATTGCGATCACTGATGGTGAGGGGCGCCTGCTGGCGGCGATGCCGTCCTATGTAAAGGCGCATAGCCAAGGCGAATATGTGTTCGATCACAGCTGGGCCGATGCCTGGCACCGCGCGGGCGGGCGCTATTACCCCAAGCTGCAAATCGCCGCGCCCTTCACCCCTGCGACCGGCCTGCGCCTGTTGCTCTCAGACCCGGCGCTGGCTGCGCACCTGCTGAAAGGCGCAGAAGTGGTGTGCGCGCAGAACGGTATGTCATCGGCCCACGCGACCTTTATCGACCCCGCACAATTGCCGCTGTTCGAGGATGCCGGCTGGATGCCGCGTTCGGACATTCAGTTCCATTGGCTCAATCGCGGATACGCCAGTTTTGACGATTTCCTTGGGGCGCTTTCTTCGCGCAAGCGCAAGGACTTGCGCAAAGAGCGCAGCAGCGCGGTCGAAGGGCTGACCATCCGGCACTTCACCGGCGCAGAGATTACCGAGGCGCATTGGGATGCGTTCTGGATTTTCTATCAGGATACCGGCGCGCGCAAATGGGGGCAGCCGTACCTGACGCGCGAAGCCTTCAGCCTGTTGGGGCAGCGGATGGGGGATCGGATCATCCTGATCCTCGCCTATGATGGGGATCAGCCGATTGCAGGCGCGCTGAACTTTGCCGGATCAGATGCGCTGTATGGCCGGTACTGGGGTTGCACCCGCGAGGTGCGGTTCCTGCATTTCGAGCTGTGCTATTATCAGGCGATCGACATCGCGATTGCCCGCGGCCTCAGCCGGGTCGAGGCAGGCGCGCAGGGCGGCCATAAACTCGCGCGCGGGTATGAACCGGTGCAGACATGGTCAGCCCACTGGATCGCCGATCCGGGGTTCCGTGCGGCAGTCGCCGATTTCCTTGAACAAGAACGCGCAGGGGTCGCCAGCGACCAACTCTATCTCGGCACCCGCACCCCGTTCAGGAAGGGCGACTAACGCGCCTTACGCCGCGCGCAGGCGACCTTCGGCGAGCCACTGGCGCGCACGGCGCTGGGCTTCGGCGATTTCGCGGGCGGTCATTTCGTCGGAGATATCGGCGCGGCAAAATGCGGCTTCTTCATGCCCGCGGACAGCGGCAAGGTTGAACCACTTGTGCGCTTCGATCAAATCGCAGACCGCGCCATTGCTGCCGGTCGAGAACGCAACGCCGAGATCGAAGCAGGCCCCGGCTTGACCCGTCGCCGCTGCCGCCAGCCACCGTCCAAGTGCCGCGTCGCCCGATGTTCCGCGTGAAACATTCGTATCTTTGGCCGCATCGCTGGCGCTGATTGCAATGATGTTCATGTGGTATTCCCCGTTTCACCAGACCGCCCCCCAGGCGACCTTCCGGGGATCAGAACTCGGCTAACATGGTCAAAAATTAGTTAACGCGGATCGCACTTTCTTACGGTTAAGCCTTTGCCCCCACCTCAATTCCAAACCCGCTTGTGCCCCGCAGGGGCCTTGCCTATAGGGCGCGCATTGCTTCAGCTTGCTGGGACCAAGTGAGCCAATGAAAATATTCAGGCGGCAGGACGCGACGGTCAGCCCAGCGGTACACTCGATGAGAGGGCTTCATGCCAACTGCCGCGTCTGATGAAATCGATATCCTCGAAAAGGCCAAGCGCCTGCTCGCTCCGGACTATGTGCCGAGCGAGGACGAGGAGTATATGAACGACCGCCAACAGGCCTATTTCCGGATGCTGCTGATCGAATGGAAACGTTCGATCCATTCCGCCGCCGGGCAAACCCTGCAATCACTGGCTGACGGGCCGATCCGCGAGGCGGATCTCACCGACCGTGCATCGAGCGAAACCGATTGGGGGATCGAACTGCGCACCCGTGATCGGCAACGCAAGCTGGTGTCGAAGATCGATTCCGCGCTGCGCCGGATTGATTCGGGCGAATATGGCTATTGCGAAGTCACCGGCGACCCGATTGGCCTACGCCGTTTGATTGCCCGGCCCGTCGCCACCATGACTGTCGAAGCGCAAGAAGCCCATGAACGCCGCGAAAAAGTGTCCCGCGACAACTAAGCGGTAACTGGCGCCGCGTCGCCTGTGCCGTGATGGGACGCCAGCGCGATCAACGGCGGCTTTGGCCGCAGCGTTTACGCCGCATTAACCGCAATCGCCGCAGTGATGGTAGCGTGTTCGGGACAGGCGGGTTATTCCGCGTCTCAGTTCTTTTGGAAGATTTTGGTGCTTTGGAGGCGATCCGGGTATGACTGGGGTGGAAACACGCAGCGTTGCACGCGACAGCTTGTTCCTGCTGGCGGACATTCGCGTTGAAAAAAATGCCGAACCTCACCGAGTGCGCGTACGCAATTTGTCGGACGGCGGCATGATGGGCGAAGGCAACCTGCGGGTACAGCGCGGCCATCGGCTGACCATTGATATGCGCAACATCGGCGTGGTCGGCGGGACAGTCGCCTGGGTGCAGGACAATCGCTTCGGCATTGCCTTTGACGAGGAAATCGATTCGCAAAAGGCCCGTCGTCCGCTTCAGGCGGGTGAGGAAGCAAACACTGGCATGATTGAGCGTTCGTGGGTGCACCGCGCCCCGGCTCCATCCGAACCGACACTGCTGCGCAAGCTCTGACGGCGCGCCCGCGCGTTGGTTATTCCATCAAGCTGACCAACGCGTTGCAACCTGCTAGGCAGGCTGCGATGCGATTCTGGCTGTCTCTGTTTGCTGCGCTGGCAGTTTGGTCTTGCGGCCCCTCGAACGGCGATGGCGCGGTCGCTGTTGCCGTGATCGGCGCGTCAGACTCGTTGTTTCAGCAAGGGGTGCGACTGTCGCCCGCCGCGCAGCACGTGCGTGCCGCGACACATGAAGGCATGGTTGCACTCGACCCGGCTGGGCAGGTGGTGCCCGCACTCGCGGAACGCTGGATCGTCACTGAAGACGGCATGAGCTACATCTTCAGGCTGCGCGACAGCAACTGGCCTGATGGCGCCGAGATAACTGCCCCTGATGTGCGGGACCGACTGCGTGAGGCAATCGCCCGGCTGAAAGGCACTTCCCTCGGCCTCGATCTTGGCAAGGTCAGGGATGTGCGCGCCATGACCGGGCGGGTCATTGAAGTGCGCCTGACCTCGCCCATGCCCGATTTCCTGCGATTGCTGGCGCAACCCGAACTCGGCTTCGTCAAAAGCGGCAGCGGCGCTGGGCCGATGGCAATGTCGCGCGTCGATGACGGCGCAATTGCCCGGTTGTCTGCCTTGCCTCCAGAGACGCGTGGGCTCCCCGCGCGCGAGGACTGGGAGGAAGTGGCCCGGCCGGTGAGCGTCAGAGCGGTCTCCGCGCGCGCGGCCGTGGCGGCGTTTTCACGCGGGGAAGTGGATCTGGTGCTGGGCGGCACCCTCATTGATTTTCCGCTTGCCGAGGCCAGCCCGTTGTCGCGCGGGACTGTTCAGGTCGATCCCGCGATTGGGCTCTTGGGCTTGGCAGTGCGCCATGAAGAAGGGTTGTTGGCCGATCCAGCCCGGCGCGAGGCACTGTCAATGGCGCTTGATCGAGGGGCGTTGATCCAGACATTCGGCATTGGCGGCTGGCAGGCGAGCGACTGGATTGTGCCGCCGAGCGTTTTTCCCGCGCCGCCTTATCCTGATGATCGCTGGAACGGAGCATCGCTGGATGATCGGCGGCAGACGGCGGCTACACGGGTGCGGGCTTGGACGGCAGCGTCGGGCGAAGAAGCCGTGGTGCGCGTCGCGCTGCCAAGCGGGGCAGGCAGCGACCTGTTGCTGCGCGAACTTGCCAAGGCATGGGCACCGATTGGCGTATCGGCGGTGCGCGCCGCGCCGGGTGAACGGGCTGACCTTGAGCTGCGTGATACGCTGGCGCGCTACACTTCGCCGCGCTGGTATCTCAATCAATTCAACTGCAACTTGCGGACGAGCCTGTGTTCGCGTGAGGCCGATGCACTGGTGCGGCAATCATTGACTGAACGCGATGCAACCGCGCGTATGTTGCTGCTGGTCGATGCCCACGCGGCATTGACCAAACGCGAGGCATTCATTCCGCTGGGTGCGCCCGTCCGCTGGTCGCTGGTGCGCGGATCTATCAGAAACTACATCGCCAACCCGTGGGGGCTGCACCCCTTGTTCCCGCTATCGCAACCCACCACATAATTGTCATGGACACACAAACAAACCGCCGCCCCACCGCAACTATCGTCGGCATCGCGCTGCCAACAGGCACTGATGCGGCTTCGGTGCGCGCCCGTGTGAGCGCGATGGAGAAGCTGCTGGAACGCAGTTTCGTGATCCCCGGGGTCAATATGCCCATCGGGCTTGATGCGCTGATCGGGCTGGTGCCGGTGCTGGGCGATATCGTGACCACTGCGATGGGCGCCTATATCATCTGGGAAGCGCGCAATCTGGGCATTTCCAAGTGGAAGCTTGGCCGCATGGGCCTGAACGTGCTGTTCGACACCGCCATCGGCGCAATTCCGGTGGTGGGCGATGCTGCGGATTTCGTGTTCCGCTCAAACAGCAAGAACCTCAAAATGATCCTCAAGCACATCGACAAGCACCACCCCGAAGTCCGCGTGATCGAGGGCCAGATCAAGCCTTAGTTTCCACAGAGCACAGAGCGCGCTAGGGGCGGGTGGTGATGACACCCGAACAACGCGCCCAAGACTTCGATGCTGCCGACCCGCTCACGGGATACCGTGATCGCTTCACGCTGCCTGATGGGGTGATCTACCTCGACGGCAATTCTCTGGGCGCGCTGCCCAAAGCGACGCCGGAGGCGATGCGCCGTGTCATTGAGCAGGAATGGGGCGAAGGTCTGATCCGATCGTGGAATGCCTCTGCATTCGGGCCGGGCTGGTTCGATGCAGCGGGCCGGATCGGCGGCAAGATTGCCCCGTTGATTGGGGCGGAGCCGCATGAGGTGATCGCCTGCGATTCGACCTCGGTGAACCTGTTCAAGCTGATTGCTGCGGCGCTGGCGATGCGACCGGGGCGCAAGGTGATCTTGTCGGAACCGGGCAATTTCCCGACTGACCTCTACATGATCGCCGGGCTGGAAGCGCAGGGATTGGCAGAGCGGCGATTGGCGGAGCGCGGCTCGCTTATCACAGCGTTAGATAACGATGTCGCGCTGCTGATGCTGACCCACGTGCACTACAAATCCGGCGCCATGCACGACATGGCGGCGCTGACCCGCGCCGCGCAGGCGGCTGGCGCGCTGGTGCTGTGGGATCTGTCGCATTCGACCGGGGCGGTGCCGATTGATCTTGCTGCGGTGGGCGCGGATTTCGCAGTTGGTTGTGGTTACAAATATCTGTGCGGCGGGCCAGGCGCTCCCGCCTTCGCCTATGTCGCCAAGCGGCATCATGCCGACCTCGCGCAGCCGCTGACCGGCTGGTTTGGTCATGCCGCGCCATTTGCCTTCACCGATGATTACGCCCCTGCGCCGGGGATCGAGCGGATGCTGTGCGGCACTTCGCCGGTGCTGGGTCTCGCAGCGCTGGAGGTAGGGGTTGATCTCATCGCGGAGATCGGCGTCGGGCGGCTCTATGAGAAATCCCAGGCTTTGTCCGAATTCCTGCTTGAATGTCTGATGGCGCTGAATGTCGACCTGGAACTGGTCAGCCCGCCACAAAGCGGCGCACGCGGCAGCCACATCTCGTTCCGGCACCCCGATGCTTACGCGATCTGCCAAGCCCTGATCGCGCGGGGCGTAATTGGTGATTTCCGTGATCCCGACGTGCTGCGGCTGGGCTTTGCACCCGCCTATCTGAGCTTCGCCGATATCGCCGCCGCCGCCCGGCATATTGCCGAAGTGGTCGGAACTGGAGAATGGCAGCGCCCCGAATTCAATCAGCGCGCGGCGGTGACCTGACGGCTTACGCCTCCAGTTCAATGTCCCAATAAAGCCAATCGCGCCACGTTTCGTGGAGGTAATTGGGCGGGAACAGCTTGCCGTGCTGCTGCAAGTGCCAGCTGGTTGGCCGGATCGGGGTGCGGTGCACCGGCATCGCCGCCTGCTTGGGTGTGCGACCGCCTTTTTTCATGTTGCACGGCGCGCAGGCGGTGATGATGTTCTCCCACGTCGTCCGCCCGCCCAACCGGCGCGGGATCACGTGGTCGAAGGTCAGATGATCGTGGCTGCCGCAATATTGGCACTGGAAACGGTCGCGCAGGAACACGTTGAAGCGGGTGAAGGCGGGAAACTCGCTCTGCTTCACATATTGCCGCAGCGCGATCACGCTGGGGATTTTCATGTCCAGCGACGGCGAATGCACCTCGCGGTCATAGCTGGCGACGATATCCACCCGGTCGAGGAACACCGCCTTGATTGCGGTCTGCCACGGCCACAGGCTGAGCGGGTAATAGGACAGCGGGGTGTAATCGGCGTTCAGCACCAGCGCCGGACACGCCGACAGGTTGCGCGTCGGATCACCGTCTGCGCCGCGAAACTGGGCTGCTCTTTCGATCAGTTCGGCATTGAACACTGCTCGCGTTCCTCCCTGATTGACTGCATCCTGACCTGCCAAACCAAAGAGTCAAACCCGTGACAGGGTGGCTATCCACAGTGTTGGCCATAGGGATGGCCACCGGGATAAGATGTGGACGGGCTGTGGATAGCGCAAGGATATGTGCTGTGGCATGGCTCACACGATGCAGGATCGCGGCCCAATCGTTACCCGTTTCGCGCCGAGCCCCAATGGCCGGCTGCATCTTGGCCATGCGCTGTCTGCGATCATCGCGCATGATCTGGCCAAGGCGGGCGGCGGCAAGTTCCTGCTGCGGATCGAGGATATTGACGGGCCGCGTTCGCGCCTTGAACTGGCGGACGAATTCCGCCGCGATCTCGCATGGCTGGGGCTGGAATGGGACGAAATGCCTGCGCAATCGACCCGGCTGGCGAGTTACACTGCGGCGGCAGAGGCGCTGAGGGCGCGCGGGTTCATCTACCCCTGCATCTGCACCCGCAAGGCGATTGAGGATGCAGGCGCCCGCCAAGGCTCGGACGGATTGATCTATCCCGGCACCTGCAAGCGCACCCCGCCCGACCCATTACACCCGGTGGCATGGCGGCTGGACACGGAGCGAGCGCTGGCTGAAACCGGGCCGCTGGTGTGGGAAGACGCACTGGCCGGGCCGCAAGTGGTCGACCTGTCCGGACTTGGCGATGTGGTGCTGGTGCGCAAGGACTTGCCCGCCAGCTATCACCTCGCCGTGACGCTCGACGACGCAGCGGATGGTGTCACGTTGGTGACCCGCGGAGCTGATCTGTTTGCGGCGAGCCATGTGCACCGCACGCTTCAGGCGCTGCTCAGCCTGCCGGTGCCGCGCTGGCATCATCACCCCTTGTTGGTGGACGAGAACGGTGAAAAACTCGCCAAACGGCGCGGTTCGCCCGCGCTGGCTGAGCGGCGATTGGCCGGCGAGGATGGCAGGATGCTTGCCGAACAACTGCGCTTGCAGCATTTGCGGCTTGGAACCTGAAGGCGACACGTCCATTATGCATGGCATGAACGTTTTCCTTATCATCGTGCTGCTCGTCCTGATGGGGCTGGTCTTGTTCTCGCTGGTGCGGGGGATCATCGCCTTCCTCAAGACCACCAAGATCGACCTTGAAACGGGCGAGGGCGAAACCGTCACCGACATGCAGCTTGCCCAGAACAAAGCGATGTTTGCGCGCATCAAGTATCAGGCGCTGGCGATCGTGGTGGTGGCGATCATCCTTGCGGTTTCGCGCTGAGCCCTTTGCGTCATGGTCAAGCTGAACCGGATTTATACCCGCACCGGGGATGATGGGACGACCGGCCTCGTCGATGGCTCGCGCTGCCCGAAATACTCGGCCCGCATCAACGCGATGGGTTTGGTGGACGAAGCGAACAGCGCGATCGGGCTGGCAATTTGCGCGCTCACCGATGACGGCCAGCGCGCCCTGCTAACGCGGGTGCAGAACGATTTGTTCGATCTTGGCGCTGACCTTGCCACCCCGGCTGAGAATGACGACTTCACCCCATCGGAAATGGTATTGCGCATCGTGCCGGTGCAGGCCGAATGGATCGAAGCGCAGATTGATGCGCTCAACGAACGGCTTGAGCCGCTGACCAGCTTCGTGCTGCCCGGCGGGAGCGAGGCGGCAGCCCGCGTCCATGTTGCCCGTGCCACGACGCGCGCTGCCGAGCGGGCGATGGTGCTGCTAGCGGATGAAGTGCCCGTCAATCCGGCCGCGCTTGCCTATATCAACCGCCTGTCTGACCTGCTGTTCGTGCTTGCCCGGGTGGCAAATGACGATGGCCATGCGGATGTGAAGTGGGTTCCCGGCGCTAATCGCTAGTCAGATCGCAGCATCCTCGCTACGGCGAGCGCTTTGCTGCACTTGCGAAGGGAATTGCCATGCGCAACATCGCTGTAATCGGGGCCGGACAGATGGGCACCGGGATCGCCCAGACCGTCGCCGCACATGGCATGACAGTCATGCTTTCGGACGTTGACCTCGCCCATGCTGAGGCAGGCAAGGCCAATATCGAAAAAGCGCTGGTCAAGCTGATGGGGCGCGGCAAGATCGAAGCGGGTGAGGCCGAAGCGTTGCTCGCGCGGATCACCCCGGTCGCCGATTACGCCCCGATGGCCGATGCCAACCTCATCATCGAAGCCGCGACCGAGCGGGAAGCGGTTAAGAACGCGATCTTCGAAGCATCGGGCAAGGTTCTGGCCGCCGATGCGATCATGGCATCGAACACGTCTTCGATCCCGATTACCCGGATGGCGAACCATTCGCCCGACCCGGCGCGGTTTATCGGGTTGCACTTCTTCAATCCGGTGCCGGTGATGGGTCTGATCGAGGTGATCCCCGGGCTCGCCACTGCGCAGGCCACCACCGACCGGGTCACCGCCTTTGCACGCGGGCTGGGCAAGGAAGTGGTGCTGAGCCAGGATGAACCGGGCTTTGTCGTCAATCGCATCCTGCTGCCCATGATCAACGAAGCCGTGTTCGTGCTGGGCCAGAGCACGGCCGGGATCGAGGATATCGACAAGGGCTGCCGCCTTGGCCTCAATCACCCGATGGGGCCGCTGCAACTGGCGGATTTTGTCGGGCTGGATACCTGCCTCGACATCATCAAGGTGCTGTATAAAACCACCCGCGACAGCAAATATCGCCCCGCGCCGCTGCTGGTAAAATATGTTGAAGCCGGCTGGCTTGGCCGCAAGACCGGGCGGGGCTTTTACGATTACACGGGCGAGACCCCGGTTCCCACGCGCTAAAACTGGCTATTGCGGCGTCAGGGTCATCTGGCGCGAGGTGATCACCGGGGTGCCCGGCTGATCATCGGGTCCGGGGACGGGAGTTCCGACATTGTCGCCCATCACGGGCTGAGGGCCGGGTATTTCCCTGAAGGTCGTGGCTTTCGGCGGTGCGCGCCCCGGAACAGGAACGGGCGCGTAAAAATCGTCAGGCTCGCTGTCTTCGGGCGCATAGTTGCCGATGTCCGGCTGCGGGCTGCTGCCCCAACCCGCGTCAGGGTCCATTACCTTGTCGGGCACACTTTGCGTTTCGGCAAATTCTTGTGCGCCCTCAACGAAGGTTTCGCGTTCCTTGCCAAAGCGATCCACCGCCTTGTCGAGCACGCCTTCATCCTCGGGCGAGCCGACCATCATCACCGCGCCGAGGATGGTCATTCCGGCAAAAAGCAGCGCAGCTTTGCTGTTCTGGAAAAGGGTCTTGTACATGACGCTACGACTACACCGGTCACGGTTAAGCCTTGGTTGAAATTAGCCCCGCGACTTGGGCAGAGTGCGCTTCCATTGATACAATAGGTCGAGCGCCTCGCGCGGGGTCAGGGCATCCAGATCGGCGGCGCGCAATTGCTCTGCCAACTCTTGTTCGGGCGTGGCCTGCGGCTCGGCGCGCAATGCCGCAAACAGCGGCAGATCGCCAAGCCCAGCGGCAATACCGCCAGTCGCCTCACGTGTGGCTTCCAGCTTTTCGAGCACGTCCTTGGCGCGGTTCACAACCGCCGCAGGCACCCCAGCCAGCCGCGCAACCGCAAGGCCATAGGAACGATCCGCCGGGCCTTTCGCCAATTCGTGCAGCAACACCAGATCGCCCTGCCATTCGCGCGCGCGGACGTGGTGCAGCGACAATGCCTCACAAGTTTCGGCCAGCCGGGCGAGCTCGTGGTAATGGGTGGCGAACAGGCAGCGGCAGGCGATGCGCGAATGCACCGCCTCGGCCACTGCCCAAGCGAGCGCAAGGCCATCATAGGTCGATGTGCCGCGCCCGACCTCGTCAAGGATGACGAAGCTGCGCGCTGTCGCCTGCGCCAGAATGGCGGCGGTTTCGACCATCTCGACCATGAAGGTGGAGCGGCCCCGCGCGAGATTGTCCGCCGCACCGACCCGGCTGAACAACCGGTCGACGAGGCCGATGCGGGCGGCCCCGGCGGGCACAAAGCTCCCGGCCTGCGCCAGCAGCACGATCAGCGCGTTTTGCCGCAGGAAGGTCGATTTGCCGCCCATGTTCGGCCCGCCGATCAGCCACAACCGGTTATCGCTCGCCAGCACGCAGTCGTTTGCCACGAACCGATCACCTGCCTTGGCAAGCGCGGCTTCGACAACGGGATGCCGTCCGCCGGTGATGGTGAGACCGGTGTCTTCGGCAATCTCCGGGCGGCACCAGTCGCCTTCCGCCGCGCGCTCGGCATTGGCAGCGGCGACATCGATCCGGGCGAGGGCTGCGGCGGTGGCGGCAATGGCTTCGCGCAGCGCGGTGATTTCGGCCACCAGCTCCTCGAAATGTGCTTCCTCGGCGGCGAGCGCGTGGCCGCCGGCCTCGGCAATCCGTGCGGCTTCTGCGTGCAGTTTGAGCGAGTTGAACCGCACCGCGTCCTTCATCGTCTGGCGGTGGGTGAAGCCGCTATCGGGTGCCATCAGCCGGTCGGCATGGCGCGCGGCGACCTCGATGAAATAGCCGAGCACGCCGTTGTGGCGGATCTTGAGCGTGGCGATTCCGGTTTCGTCGCGGTAACGCGCCTCCATCGCCGCAATCGCCCGGCGCGCATCGCCCGAAGTGGCGCGCAATTCGTCAAGCGCGGCGTCATAACCATCGGCGATATAGCCGCCGTTGCTGCGTTCAGTTGGCGGCGAAGGCACCAGCGCGCGACTCAGCCAGTCGGTCAGCGCGCCGTGGCCAGTGAGGCGGGTGAGCACGGCATCCAGTAACGCCGGACGATTCGGCGCACCGATAAGCCAGTGGTGCAGCCGCATGGCCTCGCTCAAACCATCGCGCAATTGCCCCAGATCGCGCGGGCTTCCCCGACCCGCCACAACCCGGCCAAGCGCACGGCCAAGGTCAGGGATCGCGCGCAAGGTATCGCGCAGCTGCGCCCGTTCAATCGGGCGATCGCGCCAGAACTGCACCAGCGCCAGTCGCGCCTCAATGGCTGCGCGGTCGAGCAGCGGGGCCGACAAGTCTTCGGCCAGTAAACGCGACCCGGCTCCGGTAATGCAGCGATCAACCGCACCGATCAGGCTGCCCGTGCGCCCGCCGGTGGTGCTTTCAAGGATTTCGAGGCTCGCCCGCGTCGCCTCGTCCATCGCCATCCCGGCTTCGGCAGCGCGTAGCACCGGGGGCAGCAGCAGCGGCAAGCTCCCGCGCCCGACATGGTCGAGATAGGCGATCAGGCCCCCGGCTGCGCTGAGCATCGCGCGGCTGAACGCGCCGAACGCGTCCAAGGTCGCCACCCCGTGCAGCGCCTTCAGCCGCTCCGTCCCGGCATCGCTGGCAAAGGTGCTGCGCGGGCGGAAAATCACTTCCTCCAACCCGTGCTCCCAGTCTTCGGGCACCACCACCTCGGTCGGCGCCAGCCGTGCGAGTGCTGCGCCGAGCATCTCGGGCGCGCACTCCTCCAGCACCATTGCCCCGGTCGATACATCGCAGGCCGCAATCCCGATGGTACCGCGCAGCTCCGCCAGCGCGGCCAGCACATTGGCGCGGCGCGGTTCGAGCAAGGCTTCCTCGGTCAGCGTGCCAGCGGTCACCAACCGTACAATCGCGCGGCTGACCAGCACCTTGGACGACGGTGTGCCTTCACGCTTGGCCCGCGCCTTGGCTTCGTCTGGTGTTTCGACCTGCTCGGCAATCGCCACCCGGCAACCCGCCCGGATCAGGCGCGCAAGGTAGCTTTCGGCCGAATGCACCGGCACCCCGCACATCGGGATCGGCGCGCCATTATGCTCCCCGCGCGTAGTCAGCGCGATGTCGAGGATTTGCGCTGCGGTGCGGGCGTCTTCGAAGAACAGCTCGAAGAAATCGCCCATCCGGTAGAACAGCAAGGCATCGCCCGCCTCTTCGCGCAAGGCCAGGTATTGCGCCATCATCGGGGTGGGCTTGGTATCTTTAAGGGCGGCCATCTGGCTGGCCTAGCTACGCCGAGGGCGATTCGGAATGCATGCCCTTACGGCTTTCCCCGGAGTCGCGTCATTTCCGCCCTATCGCAGCGCCGCGCGCCCCGCTAAGCGCTTCAGCGTTCACGCCAAGCACAAACAGAGGGATCAGGCATCATGGCCGAAGAGAACGCCACACCGAATAGGGGCGGTTTCACCACCCGTGAGGCATTGTTCTATCACGAGACGATCCGGCCCGGTAAGCTGGAGATCGTCGCGACCAAGCCGATGACCTCGCAGCGCGATCTCAGCCTTGCCTATTCGCCCGGCGTTGCCGCTCCGGTGGAAGCGATTGCCGCCGATCCCTCGCTCGCCGCGCGTTACACCGTCAAAGGCAACCTTGTGGCGGTGATCAGCAACGGCACCGCGATCCTCGGCCTCGGCAATCTGGGCGCGCTCGCCTCCAAGCCGGTGATGGAGGGCAAGGCGGTCTTGTTCAAACGCTTCGCTGATGTGGACGTCTTCGATATCGAACTCGACACCGAAGACCCTGAAGCCTTCATCAACGCGGTTGCGCTGATGGAGCCGACCTTTGGCGGCATCAATCTGGAAGACATCAAGGCGCCCGAATGCTTCATCATCGAAGCTGCCTTGCGCGAGCGGATGAATATCCCGGTGATGCACGATGATCAGCACGGCACTGCGATCATCACCGCGGCCGGGCTCCTCAACGCCTGCCACCTGACCGGGCGCGATTTCCGCGATGTGAAGGTGGTTGTGAACGGCGCAGGCGCAGCGGCGATTGCCTGCACCGCGTTGATCAAGGCGATGGGCGTGCGCCACGAAAACGTGATCATGTGCGACCGTACCGGCCCGATCACCCCGGGCCGTGAAGGCGTGGACCAGTGGAAAAGCGCCCACGCCGTCGCTACCACCGCCACCAGCCTTGAAGAAGCTTTGGTGGGCGCGGACATCTTCCTCGGCCTGTCGGCGGCGGGCGCGTTGAAGCCCGAATGGGTGCGCAAGATGGCGGACAAGCCGATCATCTTCGCAATGGCCAACCCGGTGCCTGAAATCATGCCTGATGAAGCGAAGGCCGTGCGCCCCGATGCGATCATCGCTACCGGACGCAGCGATTTTCCCAATCAGGTCAACAACGTGCTGGGTTTCCCGTTCATTTTCCGTGGCGCGTTGGATGTGCAGGCGACCACCATCAACGAAGAGATGAAGGTCGCCGCCGCGCAGGCTATCGCCGCACTCGCCCGCCAGCAGGTGCCCGAAGAAGTCGCATCGGCCTATGGCAAGAACCACAAGTTCGGCACCGATTACATCATCCCCGCCCCGTTCGACCCGCGCCTGATCGAGGTCGTTTCGTCCGCCGTGGCCAAGGCGGCAATGGATTCGGGCGTGGCCAAGGCGCGCATCGATGATTTCGACGCCTACCGCATCCAGCTTCGCTCGCGCCTCAACCCGACCACGTCGGTGCTGAGCGGGGTGTACGAAGTCGCCAAGGCCAACCCCAAGCGGATGGTGTTCGCCGAAGCCGAAGAAGAAGTGGTGCTGCGCGCCGCGATCCAGTTCCGCGATTTCGGCTATGGCACTCCGATCCTCGTGGGCCGCACCAAGGCGGTGCTCGACAAGCTGCACCAGCTTTCGGTGGCCGATCCGGGCAGCTTTGAAATCCAGAATTCGGCCGATAGCGAGCACGTGCCCGCGATGGTCGAATTCCTCTACAAGCGGTTGCAACGGCGCGGGTTTACCCAGCGCGATGTGCGCCGCATGGTCAATCAGGAACGCAACGTGTTTGCCGCGCTGCTGGTCGCGCTCGGCCATGGGGACGGGATGATCACCGGCATGACCCGCACGTTCGCGCAGACCGTGCGTGAGGTGAACCTGGTGCTCGATCACAAGGAAGGCGCGCTGCCTTTCGGCATCCACATGATGATCGGCAAGAACCACACGACCTTCCTCGCCGATACCACCATCAACGAACGCCCGAACGCGGCGGAACTGGCCCACATCGCCAAGGAAACCGCCGCTGTTGCCCGCCGTATGGGCCACGAACCGCGCGTCGCGTTCCTCAGTTATTCGACCTTCGGCAACCCGTCGGGCCAATGGCTCGACAATATCCGTGAGGCTGTGGCGATCCTCGACCGCGAGGATCCTGGCTTCGAATACGAAGGCGAAATGGCGCCCGACGCCGCGCTCAATCCCAAGGTGATGGCGCTCTACCCGTTCAGCCGCCTGTCCGGCCCAGCCAATGTGCTGATCATGCCGGGGCTGCAATCGGCCAACCTGTCGGCCAAGCTGCTGCGCGAATTGGGCAGCAATGCCACGATTGGCCCGATGCTGCTGGGCGTGGAAAAGCCGGTGCAGATCGTGCCGATGACCGCGACGGTGCCCGATGTGCTGACGCTGGCGGTGCTGGCGGGCGCGGGGGTTGTGGGTTAATTGCCAAGCTGATGCAGAAGGGGCCCAGCCAAACTGGCCGAGCCCCCTCGCTTAGCCATTGAAGATGATCAGGCCAGTGCTGCCGCCTGATTGACTTCGCCCGACGCGATGCTCGTCATGTGCTTGTCGCCGCCGTAGGTGTGATCAAGGCAGGTTTGCAGCACATCGCAATCCTGCTTCAGGTCGAGCCGGCTGGCAAAGGCGTGCGCGGTGCCGTAACCGGCAATGCCGTAATGCGTCATCCGCTGATATTGCGAGATGATCGAGGCATCGCGCACATCATCATCGCTAATATCGGCTTCGATTGCGTGGGCACGCGCTTCGGCGACGAGACCTTCCATGCCCTTGCAATGTTCGGCGCGAGGATCGGCATCGTGGCTTTTGATCAGGGTTTTGACCTGCTCGATGCCGTCTTCAATGCCCTTTACGCCTGAAGCGAGCGCGCTCTTCAATTCTTCCGAACTGGCCGCTTCATGCAGTTCCTTGGTTGCCTTCAACGCCTGACGGTTGGCGCTGTGGATGTCCTGCAACTGTTCGATATACAGGTCTTTGAGGGTGCTTATGCTCATGATGGTCATATCCCGTTGTTCAATGCCCCCAACATCTCAGCGGACGGGCTAGGGGATCGTTCCGAAGCTGGGATGTGTTCGCGAAGGAATCGGTCAGGGCGCATGCACGCCGGGACAGGGCGAGTGATTAGGCACACCGCCGAAACCGAAAATACCAGATTTTGTGTCCAAAGTCAACTATATTATTGAATTATATGAGTTTTAAATGAAATCTGTTGCTTGAAATATGGTCCAGCAATCACCCAGCAATCACCAGTTTCATGAGCATTAAGAGCCCTTGTTCAATGGGACTACGTGTCGTCCATGCGTTTTCTCCTTGGACTATCGCGACCACGCTCCGAGACGAAGATTACCGGTAAGAATCCTCGTGAGGCATCCAGATTTCTTGGCTAGTGGACTAATTTAGCAATATTATTTGGAGAGCGGCCAAGGCTCTTCCACCATTTCCTCCACCCGCCGGCTCCGTGAATGATCGCGTCGAACATCGGCCAGTGGGCGAAGTTCGACGGCTTTTCAGCAGAATCTTTGATCTTGTTGTTATCCCACGAACGTCATTCATGTGAGCAGGCGACAATTCAGTTTCGAGGTGCTGCCTAGGCGGCTAGAGTACCAAGGCGCGGGAGGGCATGCCGATGACGCACCTGCTTCAACGTTGATTCCTATACCGGAAGGCCGGTTCGCGCCTCCTGTCGGTCGTAGCTGGCCGCGAGATCGACGCCTGAAAGCTGCCGTTTAGACCCTCAGAACATTGCGGCAGAAAGCCGCGCAACAAGCTGCCAGCAATCGCCCGCGCACTTGGGCCGAGCGCTTCGCTGGGCATTTCGCCCGCGGTCCAGAAGGACAATACGCCGCGAAAGGCGAATGCAAGTTGCCGTGGCAAGTCGCACAGCACGGGCTCGCGTTGGTCTGTGATCAGGCCTTCGCCGGCGCCCAGCGCCAGGGTCCACAAGGCCGCTGAATGCGCCAGCACGTCTCCGGAGGAGGGGCCGGCCGTACCGATCCAGCCCATCACGGCGCGGTTGACTCCAGGTTCCTCGATCATCACCGCGACCGCGACATCGATGGCGAGCAGCACGCGCTCGGCCGCATGGCCGCGATGCGGGAGTCTTGCGAAGCGCTCCGCCATGGTGTCGATGCGGCGCGCAGAAAGTGCGTGCATGATCGCCGCCTTGCTTCCGAACTGATTGAACGGGGTTGCAAAGCTGACGCCTGCTTCTGCTGCCAGATCGCGCATCGAGAATTCTGCATTCCCCTGACGGAGCAGCTGCTCGGCCCCATCGAGCACAAGCCGGCGGAGCGGTTCACCCCTGACGGAGGGCGAGGATGAGGGTCGTGTCTTGCGGTTCGTCATATCACTATCTATATCATGATATACTTTTGTGTCCAGCCGGAGTTTGAATATGCCAACCGCCACCTCCAAGACATTCCTTATCACCGGCGTCAGCTCCGGTCTGGGTCAGGCTTTCGCCGCAGGAGCGCTCGAAGCGGGCCATAAGGTGATCGGCACCGTCAGGCGCGCGAGCGACGCTGATGCTTTTGCCGCGCTCGCACCCGGCCGTGCCCACCCGTTGTTGCTCGATGTCACGCGGTACGACGCGATCCCGGGCGCAGTCGACGGCGCCGAACGGACGGCCGGCCCGATCGACATACTCGTCAATAATGCCGGCTATGGCCATGAAGGCGTGCTGGAGGAATCGTCGATCGACGAACTTCAGCGTCAGTTCGCCGCCAACGTCTTTGGCCCGGTTGCGCTGATCAAGGCGGTGCTCCCCGGCATGCGCGCTCGACGGCGGGGCCACATCGTGAACATTACTTCGATGGGTGGTTTCATCACCATGCCGGGCATCAGCTTCTATTGTGGCAGCAAGTTCGCCCTCGAAGGCATTTCCGAGGCGCTGGGCAAGGAGCTTGCTGGATTCGGTATTAACGTGACCGCGCTCGCGCCTGGCCAATTCCGCACCGACTGGGCAGGGCGCTCAATGGATCGTACGCCGCGCAGCATTGCCGACTATGACCAGGTGATGGATCCGATCCGTGCCGCGAGGCAAGCCAAGAGCGGCGCGCAGCCCGGCGATCCGGCGAAGGCTGCGCGCGCGCTGCTCGCGATAATCGAAAGTCCGAAGCCGCCCTCGCGGCTGTTCCTCGGCAGCGATGCGTTGGATCTAGTCGGCCAGAAGCTCGAAGCGATGGCGGCGGAGATCGCCACTTGGGACGAGCTTTCGCGCTCGACCAGCTTCGATGAATGACCGTCGGGCCGCGGTCCGTCGTCTCCTCCGCGATAGCATCCAGCACAGAAATCGGTCGTTTTCGGTCGTACGGCCCAACTAGCTATTGTCATTCGGCAGGTCACGATTCCAAATGGAAGCGGTCAGCCTAGTGGTTCACAGGATGATGATCATCCCGTCCTGTCCGACGGTCAGCTCGCCCTTGTAGATGTCGGACATCCCCTGGACAAAAAGTCGGCGGGTCACGAAATTGCCTGGGTAAGGCGTGAGGTGCGTGAGCACGAGGCGTTTCACCCCGGCCGCTTCGGCTTGCCGCGCGAGAGCGATATTGTCGGCGTGATAGGGGATGGTCCGCTCGGCCACCTCTGCATCCGCTGTCATGCCAAGCTTCTTCATCTGGGGAATTGCGCGGCGCACGACATGGGTGGCGTAGGCTTCGTGGATGGCAAGGTCTGTTCCGCGCATCGCGGCGATATTGGCGGGGCTGACCTCGGTGTCGCCGCTGATGAAAATCTTCTTGCCGCGATAGCGCAGCACGTAGCCGAGAGCCGGTTTGACCGGGTCGTGCGCGACCAGCACCGCGTCAATGGTGATGCCGTCCTTGTCATAGACGCGCGTGCTTCGCTTGCCCTCGGGGAAGGATATTTCGAGCGCCTTGCCGAACGCGACGTCGCGCCGCGCTGCGAGGTGCGGCATATTGGTGCTGCGATAGCCTTCGTCGAGCGCATAACTCTTGGCAAATCCATTCAGCACCGCTTGCATCCCGACCGGCCCTTCGACCTCCAGCGGCGTCTCGCGTCCCCAGATCCAGCTGGCGTTGATGAGCGTCGCGAGATCATTGAAATGGTCCGAATGGAAATGAGTGATGAAGACGCGCTCCAGGAGCGTGATCGGAACATTCGATTTCTCGAGCGACCGCACGGCCCCGTCGCCGACATCGAACAGGAACATCTTGCCGCCCGCGGCGACCAGTGTGCAAGCCTGGGCGCGGGCCGTGCTGACTTCCGGCGTGCCGGTTCCGCACAGGAGCACACGAATATGGCCGTCGTCGGCGACGAAACTCATGTCGGGCTTGCGCTGAAGCCGCTCGCGGATCGCCATGTCGAGCAGGCGGTCGCGGTTGAGGAAGACGAGCAGAATGGCACCGACGAGAAGCGTCAGGACGGCGAACGTAATTTTTCGTTTCACGCGATAGCCTCTTGATGTCCGATTGTGAGGAGAGGGGCAGCCCGCGTCATGCGGCCTGCGCCTGGCGAACGGATTCGCCGCCCGCGAGCCGTGTCGCCGCGATGATGAGCAAGGTCGAAATCATCGACGCGATTGCGAGAATCCAGAGACCCGCCGCATACCCACCGAGGCGGTCGAACGAATAGCCGAGGAGGAGGGGGCCGAAAACCGACCCGAGTTGCACGACCCCGAACGCGATACCGTATAGGCGGCCGAAACAGCGCAGGCCGAAATAACGCCGCAGTAGCCACGGCAGCATGTCGGCCTCGACGCCATAAGCGAGGCCGATCAACGCTGCGGCAAGGTAGATCGCGCCGTCGCTATCCACCGTCGCCAGCATCACGCAGCCGGCGGCCTGGAGCGGAAACAGCGCTGCACCGAGGATGCCGAAGCCGAACCGGTCGAGTAAAGCGCCCGACACGGCCCGGCCGGCCAGGGAGACGAGCCCGATCATCGCAACGACCCCGGCGGCGCGCTCGATCGCCCAACCCTTGTCGGTTAGCAGCGGTGCCAGATGGGTCAGCATGGCGGCGGTCACCAGCATGATCAGGAAAAAGGCCGGTGTCGCGGACCAGAATAGCGGCGAACGCATCGCGTCGCGTAGGGATGCGCCTTCAATCGCCTCTTCGTTTCGCGCTTGCCGAAGCCGCCGTAACTCGGGCCGATCGCGCGCGGCGAAGAGCGCGACGGGAATGCCTACTGCGCCGACGACGCCCGACATGATTGCCCAGACGGTTCGCCAGTCATAATGGGAGAGAAGTTCTCCATGCGCGTGCGCCATCGCAAACTGTCCGAATCCCGATCCGAACATGCCCAGCGCCACGGCCAGGCCGAGCCGCCGCGAGAACCATTGCGGGAGCAGGCTGACATAGGCGGTGGGAGAGGCGATGATCGAGACAAGTCCGATCACGAAGCCGCAGGCGAGAAACAGGGAGAAATCCGCTGGCACTGCGATAAGCAGGAGCAAAGCGAGGGGCAGCAAAAGGCTCGCGGCGATGATCACGCCGCGCGAACCTTTCCGGTCGAGCAAGAACCCGAGGAAAGGGGTGCCGATCGCGCCCATGATCGCGACGAGAGCATAGAGCGAGCTGACCGCGGTCCGCGACCAGCCGAACTCGGCTGCGATCGGCTTCACATAGAGGCCGAAACTCGCAATGAAGGCGGGGCCGAAGGCGACGGCGAGGCCGATCGCGCTGCCGACCGCCACCGTCCAGGCCGCTCGGCCGCGATCGAGCGGTGCGCCCGCCGCCATGGCGTCAGGCCTCGTCGACAATGCCGTTGCTCAAGATGCCAAGCCCTTCGATCTCGACTTCGACCCGGTCGCCGGGCTTCATCCACACAGGCGGCTTGCGGAACAGGCCGACGCCGCCGGTCGTACCGGTCGCCACGACGTCGCCGGGTTCGAGCGGAAGGATCGTCGAGATGTAGGCGACGAGCGCGGGAACGCCAAACAGCAGGTCATCGAGGGTCGCCTGTTGCATGACCTCGCCGTTCAGGCGCGTCGTCAGCGACAGGCTGCCGAGGTCGCCGACTTCGTCGGGGGTCACGAGCCAGGGGCCGAAACTCCCCGAACGCCAGAAGCTCTTGCCGGGCATGAACTGCGTGGTGTGCCGCTGCCAGTCGCGGATCGATCCGTCGTTGAAGCAGGCGTAGCCCGCCACATGATCGAGCGCGTCGGCTTCGGAGATGTGGCGGCCGCCACGCCCGACGACGAAAGCGAGCTCGCCCTCGAAATCGAAGTCGTGCGAGACCTTCGGCCGCACGAGGTCCTCGCCGGCGCCGACAAGGCTCGACGGGTAGCGCGGGAAAAGGATCGGATGTGCGGGCGCATCGCGGCCGGTCTCGGCGATGTGCGTCTTGTAGTTGAGCCCGACGCACAAAAGCTTGGGCGGATCGATGACCGGGGGCAGCAGGTCTACGGCATCATGGGCCAGATCGGGTGCGTTTGCTGCGAAAGGGGTGACGGCATCGAGCTTGTCGAGGAGGCTGCGAAGCGTCGCCCCACCGCCGGCAATCTTGCCCTTGAGGTCGACGATCCCGTCGTCGCGCCAGATACCGAAGGAATCCGCGCCGGATGTGCGATAAGATACAAGCTTCATCAGTTACTTCCTCTCGATACAGTCATTTTGGTGTGGGCAGCACCGGCGCGCCGGTGCGCTCGGCGAGCATCTCGACCGACACTCCGGGCGCAAGCTCGAGCACGCGAAACGCGTCCCCATCGGGCTCGAGCACGGCGAGGTCGGTGTAGATGCGTTTAACGATCGCGCGGCCGGTCGCGGGCAGCGAAAGCGTGCGCAGCAGCTTGGGCTCGCCCGCGCGCGTTGTGTGAGAGGTGATGACGCGGACGCTCCGCGCGCCTGCCGCAAGGTCCATGGCGCCGCCGACGGCTGGAACGCCATCGCCGCCCGTCGTCCAATTGGCCAGATCGCCATTTGCGGCGACCTCGAACGCGCCGAGAATGCAGATGTCGACATGACCGCCGCGGATCATCGAGAAGCTGTCGGCATGGTGGAAGAAGGCCCCGCCCGGGAGCAGGGTCACCGGTTTCTTGCCGGCGTTGATAAGTTCCATGTCCTCGTCGGCCGCGGCGGGCTGCGGCCCCATGCCCAAAATGCCATTCTCGCTGTGCAAGACGACCTCGCGGCCGCCCGGGATATGATCTGCCACGCGCTCGGGTTGACCGATACCGAGGTTCACGAAGGCCCCTTCGGGGATGTCGGCCGCTGCCCGTGCGGCGATCTCGTCGGTGGTCCAGCTCATCGCACGGCCTCCTTTTCGAGCAGATGGTCGCGCTCGCTGACGGGGACGGGAACGACCACGACCTGGTCGACGAAAATCGACGGAGTCACGATCTGTTCGGGATCGATGCTGCCAAGCGGCACGGTGCGCCGGACTTGCGCGATCGTCGAACGAGCGGCCATTGCCATGACCGGGCCGAAATTGCGTGCCGCCTTGCGATAGACAAGGTTGCCCCAGCGATCGGCGACCTCCGCCTTGACCAGCGCGACGTCGCCGCGGATCGCGGTTTCCAGGACATGCTCGCGCCCTTCGAATATCCGGACCTCTTTTCCTACTGCGAGATCGGTCCCGGCCGCTGTCGGTGTAAAAAAGGCGGGCACGCCGGCGCCGCCAGCGCGCATCCGTTCGGCGAGCGTGCCTTGCGGGACGAGTTCGAGCTCGATCTTTCCGGCCCGGTAGAGTTCGTTGAAGACATGGCCGTGCGAGCTGCGCGGAAAGGAGCAGATAAGCTTTGCGACCCGGCCCTTCAGCAACAGCCGGGCGAGCCCGATTTCACCATTGCCGGCGTTGTTGTTGACGACCGTCAGGTCGCGCGCGCCATGCTCGATGAGCGCGTGGACAAGTTCGGTCGGATTGCCTGCTTCGCCGAAGCCTCCGATGAGCACCGTGTCGCCGTCCTTGACGGCCGAGACGGCAGCGACGGCATCGTCGTTGATCTTGTTGATCATATTTGTCTCTCCTGGGCCATGGCGCGGGGGGCATCGACGCCCGCCGCCGCGTGCCACGACGCGAGCAGGTCTTGGGTATCGCCGACGCCGAAGACATATCGGTCGGGCCGAACCAGAACGGCATCGCCGCCGAGCGTTCGGAGCCACGCGGTAAGATTGGAGCGGAACGGCGCGAGCAACGGGTCGCCTGTCGCTATACGGCGCAGGCCAGCCGTCGAGCCGCCGCCGTCGGCGTCGATCAGCCACGCCCGGCCGTCGAGCGCGTCATCGAGCCGTGCGCCGTCTGCGCCGATGAACTGCGGGAAGATTCGACCGGCTGCATCGTCATTTTCCGCGAAGAGGCCGCCATTCAGACCGGGGCCTCCGACGGGGGGCGGGGCCTCCTCGGCGTCGCGCCTTGCCATCATCTCGGCATCGCGGTGCGCCGCGACCGCCGGATCGAGTGTGCAGACCACCCGGCCCATGCCGATCGCGAGTTCGATATAGTCGCGCACGCTGCGATCGCGTTCTGCCTGGTAGGTGTCCAATATGGCCTCTTCGGCGCCATGCCGCAGAATGGCTTCAAGCTTCCATGCGAGGTTGGCTGCGTCCCTGATGCCCGAACACATTCCCTGTCCGGCGAAGGGAGGCATCTGGTGCGCGGCATCGCCCGCGATAAGCACGCGGCCCTCTCGCCATCGTTCGGCGATGAGGCCGTGGAAGCGATAAACCGCTTTGCGCTCGACCTCGACATCGACCTGCCACGTGGCAAGAAGTGTCTCGACGAACCCCGGTTCGAGGACGCTTTCCGCCGTCTCGCCGGGCAGCATCATGAATTCCCAGCGATGACGTCCGGGACCCATCAGGACGCAGGTCGTGGGCCGTGCGGGGTCGCAAATCTGTAAATTGACGGTCGGCAAGTTGATCGGCGCGCGGGGGATGGTATCGACGACCAACCAGGGTTCGTCGAATTGATAATCCTCAAGCCCGATCTTGAGCGTCTCGCGCACAGGGCTCCACGCGCCGTCGCAGCCGACCACATAGCGCGCCTCGAATGTCTCGGCATTCCCGGCGTCATCTTGCGCGGTCACGGCGACATGGTCGTCCTGCTGCGCATGGGTTTGAAACGCGAGGCCGAGCCGGACAATCACGTTCGGCATCGCGGCGAGCCGGGAGCGCAACGCCCGTTCGATGCCGGGCTGATTGAACATGTAGGAATTGGACCAACCCGAGACGCCCTGTTCCCCGCCGCGGCGTGCCGACATCAGCAATTCGCCCTTCGCGTTGCGAAACTCGTAGGCGCCGGCGGGACGAGAGTGGGTGAGCACTTCGTCGGCGATCCCCAACTGCTGAAAGACGCGCATGATCTCATGGTCGAAATGCGCCGCGCGCGGTAATGGATAAACCTCGTGCGATCGCTCCATCGCCAGGACGTGTAGCCCGGCTTGTCCGAGCAGGCCGGCAAGGACCGCGCCTACCGGCCCCAGCCCGACCACGATCACGTCGAATCGCTCGCTCATCGGTTCCCTGTTCCTCTTCCCAGTTCCAGCCCGCGCGTTCAGCGTCGGGCGCAGGAAGCCCGCCCACCATCCCGACTTCGCGTCGTCGCGGGCAACCCGTTGGATGGCGTCGCGGCAGATAGCGGGTCACTTCCAATAAATGACCATATAGTCAGTTTGTATTTCGCATCGACGGTGATTTGGCAAGTGCATTTTTTCGGGTCGAGCTTTTCGTGACCATATGGTCATGCCTAGGGGGGCTCCAATCGGGCCGTTCCGGGGGCTAGCGCCTTGCGACTTTTTGGGGCAAGCCATCACGCATGACCGCTACACAGACCGAAGCCCGCGCGCAGGGGACGCGCACAGCCCGCACCCGCGCATCGCTGCTTGCATCGGGGCGCAAGCTTTTCGCCGACAGGCCGTTCGATGCCGTGGCGGTCGACGATATCGTACAGGAAGCGGGCGTCGCGAAGGGGACTTTCTACAATCATTTCGACGACAAGGATGCCCTGCTGGGCGCGATCGTCGCGGACATCCGCCTTGGAATCGAGGGGCGCGTGACGATGGTCAACGTCGGTGTCGACGACCCGCCAGCCCGCATCGCGCGCGCGATCTGCGTCTATGCGGCCATGGCGGCCGACGATCCCGTCCAGGCGCACATCATGCTGCGTAACGACCCGCGCGGTTCGGCGCGCGAATCGCTCAATGACGGGCTGCGAGACGACCTCGCCGCTGGTCTCCACAGCGGTCGGCTCGCTATTCCCACAATCGAGGCCGGGCTGCTTTTCGTCATCGGCATCGTTCACAGCCTCCTGCTCGCCACAGCGAGAGGAGGCGAGCGGGGGCGGTCGATCCTGACGGCGCAACAGCTCTGCTCGATGATGCTGCGCTCCTTCGGCATCGATCACCGCGATGCCGAACTGATCGCGTCGCAAGCGGCTGACGACATCATCCGCCTGCGCGCATACGACCCACGCGAAGGGTAGGGCGCCATCAACGGGCAGCCGGCGTCGCCCATGTGCAGCGCACAGGCGCACACGCATCAGAATAAGCAGCGCTTAAGCGCCGCCGAGGATATGTGTCACTTGTCTCTTCACATATAAGCGGCGCATTCGATCCGAAATCTGCTGACCCTTGTGTGCGGCGAAACGCGGCCGGAGTTCAGATCGCAGGTCGGATTCTTATGACCTCATCGCAGAGCCGCCATGCGCGTTCGATCCGGCCGAGGGGCTCTCGGTTCCGTGCCTATTTCCCCGTTGAGGCGCCGCGGCGCTGGCTCGATCGAGGCGCAATCGACTGCGCGCGGCGGCCGCCCAATAAATGACCGATTAGGCAGATTGATCGACCAGTTGATTGCGGGTCAGTGATTTTATGGCTTGCGCTCTACATATCCATTTCATAATAAAGTGACCATATAGTCATAAATGGAGAGGTTCGATGCGGGTCACCGATGTCGCCCACGTTCGATTTTCGGCGCCAGATCTCGACTTGATGGAGCGATTCGTCGGGGATTTCGGAATGCAGCCCTTTCGCGAGGGTGGCGCGCTCTATGGTCGGGGCTGTGGCGGCTCACCTTACCTGCACATGACCGAACTCGGCGAACCCGGCTTCGTCGCACTCGGCCTCGTCGCGCCATCGAGCGAGGCGCTCGCAGACTTTGCGGCGGCGCGCGGGCTGGCGGTCGAGCCCCTTGACCGTCCCGGCGGCGGAACGATGGTCCAGCTTCGCGATCCCGACAATTATCTCGTTGAACTCGTCGCTGGGCAGGCGGCGGCAGCGCCCGTCATTCCCTCGCGCTCAACGGCGCCTAACGACGCTACAGAGAAGCGCCGGCTGCGCGCGGTGCATCGAATCGATCCCAAGCCCTCGCATGTCGTGCGCCTCGGGCATTGTGTCCTCGGCGTTTCCGACTTTCGGCGGTCGGAGGCCTGGTACAAAGAGCATTTCGGTTTCATCACCTCTGACGAGGTTGTGCTTCCCGACGGTGCGGCGATCGGGGCCTTCCTGCGCTGCGATCGCGGCGACGAGCTGACCGATCATCACAGCCTTTTCCTCATCCAGGGTCCGCGCGGGGTCGGTTTCAACCATGCCGCGTTCGAAATTCTCGACGCCGACGACCTGTTCGTCGGTCACGACTGGCTGCAGCGCGCAGGATGGACCCCGCACTGGGGGATCGGCCGGCACGTCCTCGGCTCGCAGATCTTCGACTATTGGCGCGACCCGTGGGGCCACACCCTCGAACATTGGACCGACGGCGATTTGTTCACCGCGGCTGACGGCTCGCGCCAGGCATCGCTCGCGGAGCTGATGGGCGTGCAATGGGGGCATGCGATGCCGCACCCGGCCAACTGAGAAACGATGCGGGGGCGAAATAGGCCCCCGGAGTGAAGAACAAGGGATCCCGAAAGCGGACCCGAACATTGGGAGGTGATTTTCATGAAAGCGCATTTCTATTCTATCGCGCGGACACGGTTGCTGTGCGGGACCGTGCTGGCCGCTAGCCTGCTGGTAGCGGCGGAACCGGCTTACGCGGCTCAGGCCGCGGACCCGGAAGGGGCCTCGTCCGAGACGCCGGGCTATGAGGAAATCATCGTCACGGCGCGCAAGCGCGAGGAGAATCTCCAGAACACACCGATCGCGATCACCGCGATCAGCGCCGCACAGCTCGAGGCGCGGGGGGCGGTCGACCTGACCGCGATCCAGAATGTTGCGCCGAACCTGACCCTGAAAACCGGCGGCGGGACGTCGGGGGCAACCTTCACGCCGATCATCAATATACGGGGCATCGGCCAGGGTGACTTCACGATCAACACCGACCCCGGCGTCGGCGTCTATATCGACGGCGTCTATCTCGGCCGCTCGGTCGGCAGCGTGCTCGACCTCGCCGACGTTCAACGTGTCGAGGTCTTGCGCGGTCCGCAGGGCACGCTCTTCGGGCGCAATACAATCGGCGGCGCCATCAGCGTGGTATCAAAGGCGCCCGACCCGCGCGAAACGTCGGGCAGCATCTCGATCGCTGGAGGCAGCCGCGAGTTCGCGCAAATCCGCGGCTCGCTCAACCTGCCACTTGCCGAAAATCTTGCGCTTCGCGTATCGGCTATGGCGCGGCATCGCGGCGGCTATGTCGATGCGCTTCAATATGACGATCTCAAGCTCGGCGGCGAGAAGCTCTGGGCGGTTCGCGCGGCGTTACGTTGGCAGCCGACCGATAATCTGACGATCGATCTCGCGGTCGATCATACCGAGCGGCGCGATCCGCCCTCTGCGAGCGTCGCCTTGCAACTCGGTGACGTCTCGCCCGGGCAGACAGGCGTCACGGGCGCGCTTTCCAACGCTTTCAATCGCGGGCAGGGGCCTGCTCCCATCGCCAGACTGCCGTGGATTTCGGCCGATGCGCCGCGCTGCGCCACCGACGCCGCGTTCCGCAATTCCAGCCTCTCCTGCTATGGCAATGCCTGGCTCGCCGGTACGTCGGGCAACAACTCGGTGTGGCAGGATCGCGCCGGGAACAAGATCAATCCCGTCAACAAGCTCAACCTGACAGGCTATGTGGGAACCGTTGCGCTCGACACCGGCATTGGGACCCTGAAGTCGATCACCGCATATCGCGAATTCGATTCGACCTTCTATGGCGATCTCGATTTCACGCCCTATTCGATCTTCACCAACAACAATATGCCGTTCAACCAGCAGCAATTCTCCCAGGAATTCCAGCTCGTCGGCAGCGCGCTCGGTGACCGGCTCGATTATGTGCTCGGCCTCTATTACTTCAATGAAAAGGGCGACCAGGCTGTCGACCTGCTTGCACCGGGCAATATTCCTGCCGCGCAGGCCGCGGCGCTGGCTCCGTTCCTGCCCTATTTCCAGACCACGACGCGTACGGTCGATAACACGTCGAAGGCCGCCTACGCGCAGCTCACTTACGCGATCACCGACCGCCTCAAGCTTACAGGCGGGCTACGCTACACCGACGAGACGAAAGACTATTTCGTCAGCCAGTTCCGATCGGTAGGCCCATTGCAGAGCGCGACCGGCATCCAGGGGACCAAGATCTGGACGCCGATGGCGAACCTTGCCTGGCAGGCGACCGACGACGTTCTCCTCTATGCCACCTATTCGGAGGGCTATCGTGCCGGCGGCTTCGCGGCGCGCTTCTCGGGCGGCCTGATCTCGCCGCTGCCGTCCTACGAGCCGGAATATGTGACCTCCTACGAGGCCGGGGTGAAGTCGACGCTGTTCGACCGCCGCCTGACGCTGAACCTCGCGGCTTTCCGGATCGATTATCGCGACATCCAGGTAACTGCGACGACGCCGGGGCTCGCCGGCTTCGTCCTCAATCTCGCCGACGCCCGCTTCACGGGCTTCGAGGCCGAGGCACGCGCGGTGCTCGGCAGCGGGTTCACCGCGAACCTGTCGGCCGGCTATACGAAGAAAGAGCTGACCAACGTGGCGCCCGGCACCGTGTCGAGCGAGGGTACCAACGCCGTCGTGGCAATTACTGCCGACAGCGTGCTGCCAGGCCCGGCCTGGCAGCTCAACGCCCAGCTCGCGCATCGTCTTGAGTTCGACAATGGCGGCCGCCTCGATACCTCGTTCGACGTTCATTACGAGAGCAAGGACAGCAACAGCGTTGCCAACTACGATATCATCGTTCAGCCCGGCTATGCCGAGGCCGAGGCACGGATCGCCTACACCTGGCCGAATGACCGCTTCACCCTCGCACTCGGGGCGCGTAACCTGTTCGACAAGGAGTATTTCACGACCAAGACGCTCTCGTCTTCGTCCGCCGCTGTCTATGGAACGCTCGCCCGACCGCGCGAGGTTTACGCCCAGTTCACCTATCGTTTCGGTTCCTGAACCGCGCCAAGACCGGAGATCTTGATATGACAATCAGCCGCCGTAGCTTGCTGGCCAGTTCGGCCGCCGCCGGGTCGTTGCTCCTGGCGGACGCGGTGCCCGCCTTCGCCGCGAAGCCCGCGAAACAGCCGAACATCCTGTTCATCATGGCCGACGACCTCGGCTATGCCGATCTCAGCTGCTACGGGCGGCGTGATTACAAGACGCCTGCAATCGACAAGATTGCTGAGGAGGGCATGCGCTTCTTCCAGGGCTATGCCAATTCGGCGGTCTGCTCGGCTACGCGCACCGCCTTGATGACCGGTCGCTATCAAAACCGTCTGCCGATCGGGCTTGAGGAACCGCTGGTGATCCGCAATGTCGGCCTGCCGCCCGAGCACCCGACGCTAGCCTCTTTGCTCCGCGCGCAGGGCTACCAGACCGCGCTGATCGGCAAGTGGCACCTCGGTCAGCTGCCCGATTTTGGTCCGCTCAAGAGCGGTTACGATCATTTCTGGGGCTTTCGGATGGGCGGGATCGACTATTTCCGCCACGGCAATTCGCGCGGCTCGGACCTCTGGGACGGTGACGTCCAGATCGACGAAGCGGGATATCTGACCGATCTGTTCGGAAATAAGGCGGTCGAGATGGTCGCCGAGATGGCGGCGGCGAAGAAGCCTTTCTTCATGAGCCTTCATTTTAACGCGCCGCACTGGCCGTGGGAAGGTCCTGACGACGAGGCCGAGTCCGACCGGATCGCCGCCAAGAAGGATCCCTACGGTATTCGTGCCTTCGATGGCGGCTCGCTCAAGACCTATGCGGCGATGGTCACCCGCATGGATTACCAGGTCGGCCGCGTCATGGACGCTCTGCGCGCTGCGGGCATTGATAGTGACACGATCGTCGTCTTCACCAGCGACAATGGCGGCGAGCGGTTTTCGGACACTTGGCCCTTCTCGGGCAAGAAATCCGAGCTGCTCGAGGGCGGAGTGCGGATTCCGGTCATCATCCGTTGGCCGGGGCAGGTGAAGGCGGGCTCGACGAGCGAGCAGGTCATGATCACCATGGACTGGCTTCCTACGCTCGTCGCTGCTGCGGGGGGCAAGCCCGACCCGGCCTTTCCCAGCGATGGCATCGATCTTCGGCCGGTGCTCGGGGGGCATGCTGTTGAACCCAGAACCCTGTGCTGGCGCTACATGAACCTCGATCAGGAGGCGTGCCGGCAGGGGGACTATAAATATCTCAAGATTCTGGATCAGACGTTCCTGTTCAACATTGTCGAAGACCCGCTTGAGCGTGCAAACCTCAAGGAACGGATGCCCGAGAAATATGCCGAGCTGAAAGCGGTCTTCGACGCATGGGACGCGACAATGCTCCCGCTTGATCCGGAAGCGCACACGGCGGGCTTCTCGGACAGCCAGATGGCGGATCATTTCGGGATCGATAGTCCGATCACGACCAGCGTGAAGAAGGCGGACTGAGCGATCAGGCTCCGATCAGGCGGCATGGCCGCTCCCTTCTTCTAACGGCGGTACAGCCGCCGCCGCTCTCGTGGCGACGAGCTTACGTGCCAATCAATGGCCCGCCTTTTCGAGGCGGGCCAAGCATGTTGTCCCGGCAGAGCTTTCCAATCGCCCGAAGCAGGGCGCCGCGGAGCTACCGGGTTCAGCGATAATGGCTCGGCATCTGTAAGCGCATTTTGCCATCATCCGCTTATCTGTCTTCGCAGCTATGTCCGGCGTGAAAACATCGGGCACAAAGCCTGTGGGGAGAGGGAAAATGCGCAAGGCGTTACTGCTTTCGGCGTCGATACTTGCGATCGGCGCAATGGGTTCTGCTGGCGCTCAGGAAGCGCCGGCACGCGGAGCCTCCGGTCCGGCGAGCGAGGCAGCCGAGGCCCAGCTTGCCGACATCGTGGTCACGGCGCAGCGCAAGGAAGAAAGCCTGCAATCGGCTCCGGTAGCCGTCGCTGTCGTGGGCGGCGACGACTTGGTACGGGCGGGCATCACCGCGCCTGGACGGCTTCAGGAACTGGTGCCGGCGCTGGCGATCGAGCCGACGAGCTCGGGCAACCTCATCTTCATTCGCGGTGTCGGCAATTTCGCGCTCACCGCGAACAGCGATCCCGCGACCGCTTTCAACTATGACGAAGTCTATGTGGGGCGCCCGTCATCGAGCAATGGCGTTTTCTACGACCTGCAACGCGTGGAGGTTCTCAAGGGGCCACAAGGGACTCTTTATGGCCGCAACGCGACCGCGGGCGCGATCAATGTCATTCCCGTCCAACCTCAGCTCGGCGAATGGGGCGGGTATTTCGTAGGCAGCTACGGAAACTACGACGCGATCACGGCCGAGGGGGCGATAAACCTGCCGCTCGGCGACAACGGTGCGATGCGCATCTCCGGCAATTTGTCGAAGCGGGACGGCTATCTCAAGGATGGGACATCCGACGACGATACGAAGGGATTGAGGGTCCAGCTCAAAGCCGAGCTCACGCCGACGCTGACGGTGCGGACCAGCTTCGACTATTCGCGCGTCAGTGGCAACGGCGAGGGCGTAACATATCTCAACCGCTTCGTATTCGACCGGGCGACAAACAGCTTCGTGGTGACGCCCTCGGGCCTGGACCTCGATGAGGGGTCCAGGTCGCCGGCGTCGCAGGCGTTCCGGCAGACGATCGCCTTTACCTCGATCGGGGCCAGGGCGAATCCGATTTCCGTGCAGCCGGGCCTCGACAACCAGTTTTTCGGGGCGAACGTCAACATCGCCTGGGACACGGGTATCGGCACGCTGACAGTCATTCCCGCGTGGCGATACGCAAACATCGACAGCATCGCGGGGGCCGCCTTCGTCGCGCGCTCGCGCGAAAAGGACGACCAGCACAGCCTCGAACTGCGATTTGCAAGTTCGCGCTTTTCGATCTTCGACCTGACGGCAGGCGCCTATTATTATGACGAGAAGATTCGAGGTCGCGGGGTCATCGCGCTTGAATCGGCGAACAACTACACGACCTCTCGCTATGATACTCTTTCGAAGGCGGTCTATGGCCGTTTGACCGCGCATCTTTCCGACCGGCTGCGCGTCACCGGCGGCATTCGCTACACGCATGATCGCAAGACGACGGACTCGTCGGGGATCGCGCTTGCCGTGCGCTGTACCGTCATGGTCGCCGGGGTGCCCTCCTGCCCGAACGCGCCGCTGCTCACCTACACGCAGTCGCTGGAAGAGCAGCCGCGCGTGCCGGCTCCCGGCGGCTCTATTCCTCTCGGCGCCGGCGCGGTGCTGACGCGCACCGATACCATCAATCAGCTGACAATTCGTCGCGGTGAGATCACCTATCGCGGCGCGGTCGAATTTGACCTGGGAGCGCGTTCGCTGCTCTTCGCCAGCGTGGAGACCGGCTATCGGTCGGGCGGCTTCAACATCGCGCAAGGCCGCGGTCCATACGACCCGGAATATATCACGGCTTACACAGTGGGTTCGAAAAACCGCTTCTTCGACAACCGCGTGCAACTCAATCTGGAAGGCTTCCTCTGGAAATACCGCGATCAGCAGCTTTCCTACATCGGGCTCGATTCGACGCTGAGACCCGCCAATATCACGGATAATATCGGCCGCTCGACGATCAAGGGCATAGAAGGCGAGTTGAAGGTGCTCGCGACCCCCTCCACGCTACTCAATGCCAATGTCCAGTATCTCGACTCGAAATATGATTCATTCCGGTATCAGCAGCCCGTCGCGGCGGGTCGTCCGAACACCAGTTGCCCGGTGACGGTGAACGCGACCAACGCGACCTTGTTCGACGTGGACTGCTCGGGATTTCCGACGTTCAACGCGCCAAAATGGACGATGAATTTCGGAGCGCAGCAGACGGTGGAACTTGGTGATTATGAGTTCGTCCTTGCTGCGGACACGCAGTATCGCTCGAGCCGTTACATCTATTTCCAGTATCAGCCGTCACAGTTCGTCAGCGGCGACTGGCGCAGTAACGCGCAGATATCTTTCGGACCGAAGGACGATCGGTGGTCGATCGCCGCCTATGTTCGCAACATCGAGAATAATCGTACTCTCGTGTTTGCACCGCAGCACCCGAGTTTGCCGACCGTTACCGCACAGGTCACTGCACCTCGGACCTACGGCGTGAGGTTCGGTGTAAAATTCTAACCCGCCATCACGGCGGTTTAGCACGGGCAATGCGGAGGGATTCGGTGCGCAATTCCGCTTTCGTGTCCGACTATTATGGCTGGCCTATCAGCTGGAAACGTCGAGCGCCGATACAAGCACCGAATCAAATATCAGGACAGGTAAGGAGACAGTTGTGAGGGCAAGCGCCCGATCCGCCTCGACGCCAATGCCTATCAGCAGGTGTCGTGTTGCCTCGTTCGGCGTTCCGGGGCGCAACATATCGAGACCTGAGCCGATAACTGCAGCGAGAAATGTTCCGCTCGCCAGCAAGAGAACGGCCTGCGCGTCGCGGTAATCCAATCGTCCCTCGGCGTGCGCGCGCGCGATGTCGGATGCCAGTCTCTCGCCAAGGCCGGTATAGGTGGGACGCGCCGAGCCCGCCACCGCGGCGACGAAGCGGCCCCATCGCGGTTGCTGCTGTGCGAGCGTCAGGCTGTATCGAAGACCGACGGCCAATGCCTCGTCGCCGGGCAGCCCTGCACCATGGCGATCGAGGGCGACGCCCACCGTTTCGACTCCATGGGCGATGAGTTCGGCAATGAATTCGTCGCGGTTGGCAAAGTGGGAATAGAAAGCACCCTTCGAACAATCGGCAGCCTCTGTCAGATCGGCGACCGCAAAGGCGTCCAGCCCGCGCTGCCCCACGAGGTCGAAGCCCGCGAGCAGCAATTTGCGCCGCACCTCGGCGCGCTTGCGCGCCACGCGCCCTGGAGCCGGCGCTGAATCAACGATCATATCTGTCATGGCGTCTTTCATATTGCCCCGACAAAAAGAATCATATAGTCAAATATGACCGAGCGGTCATTTTAGGCAATGGAGTCGATCTTTGGAGCATGTGTCATCTCGCCTGTCGCGAGAGGTTTCCTTGCCGGAGACGACAGACGTCGCGATCATCGGCGCTGGGCCGGTAGGGTTGATGCTGGCCGCGCTTTTGGGGCAGCAAGGGGTTGCCACTGTCCTGCTCGAACGCCGGCACGCGCCGTTCACCGAGCCCCGCGCCATCGCATTCGACCCGGAAACGCTGCGCTGCTTTCAGCGGATCGGTCGGCTGGACGCGCTCGCACCCACGCTGGAACTGGATGTGCCGGTTGCCTATTATAATGGCGACGGGCATTTGCTGGGGCGGGTGAGCTCTACCGAACCGCGCTTCGGCTTCTCGCCGCGTGGGACCTTCTACCAGCCCGAACTCGAATCCGCGATCGCCGAAGACCTCGGCGCTTGGCCGAGCCTGTCGGTATTCCGCGGCGTCGAGGTCGGCGATGTCGCCGATCTGGGCGACCGCGTTCATCTGTCGGTCAAGGTGCCGGACGGATCGATACGGCGCATCGCCGCGCGCTACGCGGTGGCGTGCGAGGGCGGGGCGAGCCGCACGAGGGAGCGTACGGGAATTGGTTTCGAGGGCGCGACCTTCGAAGAGAAATGGCTGGTCGTCGATGTTCAGGGCGACGATTATCCGCATCGCGAGATCCGTTTCTTTTGCGACCCCAGGCGCCCGGCGCTCACCCTGCCGGTGAGCGGGAACCGCAGGCGCTGGGAATTCCTGCTGCTCCCTTCGGACGATGAAGCGCGCTTTGCCGACCACGACAATGCCCGGGCGCTGATGAAGGCGTGCGGCTCGTCGCCCGAAGTCGTCGAGCGCAGCCTGATTTACAGCTTCCATGCGCGCATCGCCGACCGCTTCCGGGCAGGCCGTATCCTGCTTGCGGGCGATGCGGCCCATGTGACCCCTCCCTTTGCCGGGCAGGGGCTGAACGGCGGAATCCGCGATGCGGCGAACCTGGCATGGAAGATCGCTGCGGTTTGCCAGGGGCGAATGGAAGACAGCCTGCTCGACACGTACGATGCCGAGCGCCGCGCGCATACGAAGGCCATGACCTCGCTTGCGGTCCGGCTCGGCCGCGCGATCATGCCAACGAGTCCGGCTCGGGCCCTCGTCCGCGATATCGTCATGCGATCGGCATGGGCCATCCCGGCGCAGCGACGCCGCATGCAATCGGGCGACATCATACCGGGACCGAGCGTCGCACGCTCCCCGCTCGTCAACTGGCGCGCCGGCGCGCCGGTCGGCAATATGATACCTCAGCCGGTGATCCGCGTTGCGGCAGGCGACTTTCTGCTCGACGAACTGCTGGGATCCGGCTTCTCCATCATCGGGCTCGGAGTGGATCCGCGCGAGGCGCTGTCTGCGAACGACCAGGCAATCGCGGGCGCGCTGCAGGCGCGGCTGCTTTTCCTCAACGAAGTGAGCGTCGGGGACGCTGCGATACGCGACCTCGCCTGCTGGGCAGGGATGGAACAGGGCTTGCTTGTCGTGCGCCCCGATCGGTTCCTGGCCGACCGAATTCCAGCCGGCTTCGCAGGCGATCGTCTCGGCTGGATGAGGGACGCCTATCATATCGTCCCGGCCTCGATGCCGGGGCAGGCGGCGCGATCGGAAAGGATCGCGGCATGAGCGAATATGGAACTGCGCCCGAGCGGATCGACCCGCGGCTCGCGCGATCGGCAGACCCGATCGCTCGAGCGCGCGATGTCGCAAGCGTCACGTTCGAAAGACCCGACCTCGGCGAGGCCGTGCGCTTCCTGTGCGACTTCGGCCTCTCGCGTCCGCGGTTCGAAGGCGACCGCGTCTTCCTCTATCCCGAGGCTGGCTACGGGCCCTGCGTGATCGTACGCAAGGGTAAGCGCGCGCGGTTCGTCGGCCCTGGATTGATGATGTCGTCGCGGGACGATCTCGTCGCATTGAGCGCGCTGCCGGACGCATCGCCGATCGGACCGGCTGAAGGGTGGGCAGGAGGCGAAGAGGTCACATTGACCGATCCCGCCGGCTTTCGCGTCCGTGCTGTCTTCGGACCGATGCCGGACGCGCCCGCCGTTCGCGAGCAGCTGATGCGTAACGACCACGACATGACCGCACGGGTCAACGCCGGGCAACGCCCGCCGGTACGTCCGTCGACGATCCTGCGCATGGGGCACGCCGTGCTCGGGGCGGTCGACTTCTTTCGTACCGCGCGCTGGTACATGGATGTTTTCGGACTTCTGCCATCCGATATCCAGACGATCGGCGAAGGGGACCCGGCACTTGTCTTCATGCGATGCGATCGGGGCGATGAGCCGGCCGACCATCACGCGATCGTGGTCGCGCAGAACATCGACAACCTCTATAGCCACTCGGCCTACGAGGTCATCGACCTCGACGATATCGCCATGGGGCAGGAGCATCTTCTGTCGCGCGGATATCGGCACAGCTGGGGCGTCGGCCGTCACCTGCTCGGCAGCCAGATCTTCGACTATTGGCGTGATCCCTGGGGCGAAAAGTTCGAGCATTTCTGCGATTCGGACCGTTTCACGGCCGATGTGCCACCGGGCATCAGTCCTCTCTCGAGCGCCGGCCTTTATCAATGGGGCCCCGAGGTGCCGAAGGATTTCGAAGCGCCAAGGCTTACCCCGGCGCTGATCTGGCGCGTTATCCGCAATCTTCGCCGAAGCGAGGAACTGACATTGGCGCGCATCGGGGATCTCAAGCGCGCGATCGACGCGCCGGCTCGGCCGAAACGAAAAGGACAATAGCAGACATGGCAATACAGATTGTTCGATATGAGCATGGCGGTCGCATCGGTTGGGGTGTGCACCGTGCCGGCGACATCGTACCGCTGTCCGGCGGGTGGACGACCACGGGCGCCTTCCTCTCCGAGGGCGGGCCGAGTGCAGCCGCTTCGGCGAGTGGGCCCGGTATCGCACTGAGCGACGTTCGCTTGCTGTCCCCGGTTACGTCCGATCGCGACTATATCTGCCAGGCTACGAATTATGCGAGCCACCTGCGCGAGATCGGACGCGACCCCGCCGACCAGGTGAATAACGTGATATTCCACAAGGCCTCGTCGTGCCTGTCCGGACCGCACGACGATGTCGTGAAGCCGCATCATGTTCAATTGCTCGACTATGAAGTTGAACTGGGGCTCGTCGTCGCGACGGAGATTTCCGGTCCTATCGACCCCACTCCGACGACGCTGCATCGCTGGATCGGTGGCCTCGTGGTCACCAATGATATTTCGGCGCGCGACGTCCAGGTCAGTCACGAGCAATTCTGCAAGGCCAAGTCCTACCGGACGTTCGGTCCCACGGGACCCTATCTGTTGCTCCCGACGCCGCAGGAACTCGAACGCTGGGGCGAACTGGTCCTGACGTTGTCGGTCAACGGCGATGAGCGTCAGCGCGCGCCCGCCTCGGACATGATTTTCGATCCCGTTGCCACGCTCGCCGAGCTCTCACGCGTCCGCGACCTGCGTTCCGGCGACCTGATTGCCACGGGGACACCGTCGGGCGTCGCACTGAAGGTGCCTCCGCCGGCGCTTCTGTTCATCTCGAAATTCCTGTCCCCGTCGGCCCGGTACAAGGCTTTCCTGAAGGGGCAATTGAAGAACCCGGCCTATCTCCGGCCGGGCGATGTCATCGAATGCGGCATCGCTACGCCTGACGGGGCCATCGACCTCGGCCGCCAGCGCACAGCGGTGCGCGCGGCCTGAGCGGCAAGCCGGTAGCGGCGCCAAAGATGAACGGAGACAAGATGAACGGCCTGAAACCAATCGGCGTAAGCCCGCGATGACCGCAAGGCGCGTCAGCCTTGTGACCGGCGGCACCAGCGGCATCGGCCGGGCCTTCGTCGAGACGCTCCAGCAGCGCGGCGACGACGTTCGCTTCTGCGCCCGGTCTCCCGACACCGTCGAGGCGGTCCAGCGCGCCCTCCCGGGCAGCAAGGGTTATGTGTGCGACGTGACCGATGACGCGGCGCTGGCTGCGATGAGCGATGCGATCGCGAGCGATGTCGGACGTCTCGACCTGTTGGTCGCCAATGCCGGCCGTTTGAGCGAGACGGATTTCACTGCCGCGCCGCTCGATGCGGCGGGACTGCAGGAGGAAGTGGCGCTCAACCTCCTGTCGCCAATCCTGACCGTCAATCGCTGCTTGCCCTTGCTGCGCCGATCGCGTGCCGGCGCGGTCATCCTGACCGGCTCGGGTTTCGGCTGGTCGCCCTCGGCGCGCGCGCCGCTTTACTCCGCGAGCAAGGCAGGGGTGCGGATGTTCGCCAAGGCGCTGCGCGCCCAACTGCGCCCGCTCGGTATCCACGTACTGGAGCTGGTGCCGCCTCCGGTCGACACGCCGGCGGTCGCGCATCGCGACGTTGCGAAGCTCGCACCCCACGCGGTCGTCGCGGCTGCCCTTCATGGCCTCGAACGGGGCCGCGCAGCGGTGCTGCCCGGCCAAGCGCGTTTCATCCCGCTCGGACTGCGGCTGTTTCCCGGCCTCCTCGAGCGGATGACGCTGAAATCCTGAAATCACCCAAAGCTAAGGAGAAGAAAGATGATGAATATATTGCTTGTTGCCATGCTGGCCGCGGCTTCGGCGGGCAGCGACGCTCCGCGCGCGGATGTGCATCCCGCTTCGCTGGCAGCAGCCAAGGTCACCCTCTCGATCGACACGCCGATCGAAACACTCATGGCGAACCCGAAAGCGCGTGCGATCCTCGACCAGGAGCTGCCGAAGCTCGACCAGCACCCGGCCTATTCGCAGTTCAAGACGATGAGCCTCGCCAAGCTGCAGCCGCTGTCCGCCGGCCAGATCAGCGATGCGCAGCTCGCCGCGATCAAGGCGAAGCTCGCGAAGCTTTAACCGCGCCGGGCGCCAGCGGCGCATCGACGCGGCCGGCAAACATAGCCGGCAAGCCCATCCCCTATAGTGACTATATAGTCATTATTCGGGGTGGGCTTGGCGTGCGCAATCGTTGGTCCCCGTCAGTTTCAAATGCTCTGCAACGGGTCGCCGGTTTCTCGGCGGTGCCGGCCCAGGCGTTCTTCAAGCCTCGCCGCATGCTGTCGATACTTCTCGCGCCCGATCAGATTGATTTTGCAATCGGGGTCCTCGCGCAGATTATAAAGCGCGATCGCCTGCGGGTCGCGGCGGATGCCGCCACCCCTTGGCATCCGGTGGACGAGCCGGAAGTCCGCCGTCCGGATCGCGCGTACGGGCGCAAAATGGCCGATCGCGAAATTGTCGTGGCCGGCGAAGACTGCATCGTCCGGCGCCGGTGTCATGTGCGACAATTGCAGAAGTGAGCGCCCGGGCAGCGACGCGGCGAGGGACGCTCTGCCGGCCCAGTCGAGCAGGGTGGGTACGATATCGACCGAGCTTACCAGCGCGCTATTGTGGTCGCCTCCCGGCCTGCCGGGACCGGTCAGGCTGAGGCCGATCGGCTGCTCGACCGCATGCGCGGCGTCGGCCGCTGCCCCCGTACCGGCCAGCAGGATGAGCGGCGGGCCGCGGCGCTGCGCCTGCCAAATTCTGGGCAACGCAGAGAGCAGCGCATCGGCGGTTCGTAGTGCAGCGACTGCATCGTGCCCGTGCTTCGCTCGCACCTCGAACTCCGCGCAGACATTCGCGCGCCCGGTCAGCAGCGCCCGGATGCCCGCTCGCCTTTCTTCCTTGGTCATCGCGGTCTCGAAGCGACCGACAGAATAGCCGAGCGACTTCAGCAGAACGTCATATGTGGGCGCCGTGGCTCCCCGTGTCGGCCAAGGGCTGAGAATGCCGCCTCGCTGGCCAAGCTGATGCGCGTAAAGCCCCGATCGCAGCGCCGGCAGCGCCGCCAGCGGCGACGCGGTGGCCGAAAAGGCGTTCGAAAAGCTCGTTCCGCGGCGGAGGGTATTCGCGATGCCCGGCAAAGCGTTGTCGGTGCGCATGAAATCGATATCGCGGAAGATGAAAAGGACGATATCGCGGCCGGCCGCCGCCGCTCGCGCAGGGGTGGCGAGGGCAGCGCTCGTCAGGCTTGCCATTCCCGCGAGGAATGTGCGGCGCGCGATCACGCCTCGATCCCCTTTCTGCGATCGGCCCATAGCCTGTTACCGCAGCCCATATCATCGTCTCCCATTCGGCACCGCTTAGATATTGACTACATAGTCATTATCGAGTCAATGTCAGGATGCAATCGCGGCTCGCGAGCCGAGGGAAGGGTGCGACAGCAAAGGCGGCCCCGGGACCCGATGGAGAGGATCGAAATATGCTACCGACACGCGCGATCGACGTTCACGCGCACTTCCTGCCTCCCAGTTACCGCGAAGCGCTTCGCGGCGCGGGTCTGACGTTGCTCGACGGGGGAATGCCCATCCCGGACTGGACACCCGAGGCCGCAATCGATCTGATGGACGAACTCGGGATTGCCGGCGCGATGCTCTCGGTATCGTCGCCTTTCGCAGTCACCGTGGCGGGCGACGGGGCGAGCGCGCTATGTCGCAGCGTGAACGATTATGCAGCGGCGATGAAAGCAAAATATCCGAGCCGTTTCGGGGCGTTCGCCATGTTGCCTGTGCCCTTCGTCGACGAAAGCCTGGCCGAGATCACGCGTGCGCTCGACACGCTCCGTCTCGATGGCGTCGCCCTGCCGACGAATGCCGCGGGCCTTTATCTCGGCAGCGATGAAATGGCGCCGATCCTCGACGCGCTCGACGAGCGGGGCGCGACCGTCTTCGTCCATCCGACGTCGCCTTGCTGCTTCGAGGCCTTTGGACTGCAGCTGCCCGCTCCGATGATCGAATTCCCGTTCGATTCGACACGCGCGATCGTCAGCCTGCTCTACTCGCGTGCCCTTGAGCGCCGGAAGCGCATTCGCTTTATCTTCACCCATGGTGGCGGCACCGTCTCGCTGCTGGCCGCCAGGATCACGCGGATCGGCGGGACGCCGCTGATCGGCGATCGCGCCCTGCCGATCCCCGATGCGGTCGACTGGCTGGCGCGCTTTCATTATGACACTGCGTCGGTGGGCACGCCGGCGCAATTGGCTTCGCTGCGGGAAATCGCGCCGATGTCGCAGGTCCTGTACGGCACCGATTATCCCTTCTCGCCCGCCTTCGGGGTCCGGATGGCAGCTGCGGAATTTGCAAAATTGCCCCTCGCCGACGCCGAACGTGCCGACGTCCTGCAGCACAACGCGGCCCGGCTGTTCCCGGCGTTCGCGCGCGCCTGCGGCTGCGGCGGCTGAGCGCCGCGCCGGATCGATCATGACGAGAAGGATAGACATGAAGCTGTTGCTTATCTTGCTTGCCGCCGGGGCGGTCATCGCAGCACCCGCTGTCGCTGGCGCAGAAGCCTCGTCCCCGACGCAGGTTAGCTTTACCGTGCTCGGCACGAACTCGGGGCCGGTGCCCGATCCCGAAAGGGCGCAGCCGGCGAACCTCCTCGATGTCGGCGGTCAGCGCATTCTTGTCGACGCGGGCGACGGAGCGGCCGACGGCCTTGGCAAGGTCGGCGTCATCCTCGGCGACGTCGAGACGGTGTTTATCAGCCACCTGCACTTCGACCATACCGGCGGCCTGTTCGCATTTTTGAGCCAGCGTTACCAGATGATGTCCGCAAAGCCGGTGACCATTTATGGTCCTCCGGGAACGCGGCGAACGGTCGAGGGCATATTGGCCGGCATGGGGCCGATGACCGATCGGGGCACCAACGTCCGCGAACGCAGTCCGTTGGCGCCCGACGAGGCGGTTCGCGTCGTCGAGCTTGCCGACCGCCAGAAGGTGACCGTCGGGAAGGTGACCGTGACCGTCGCCCGCAACAGCCATTATGACAATACGACCGGCCCTGGGCTCAATAGTGAAACGGCGTCCTATTCCTATCGCTTCGATGTGCCAGGGCGCTCGATCGTCTATACCGGTGATACCGGCCCGAGCGCGCGAGTCGAGGAACTCGCAAAAGGTGCCGATCTTCTCGTCGCCGAGATCATGGACGTCGACGAAGCCGTCGCCTTGCTTCGCGAGCGGCGGCCGGACCTTCCGGAATCAGCGCTCGCGCAGGTCGAAGGCCATCATCGCAAACAACATCTGCCGCCGCGCGAAGTCGGCTTGATGGCCCAGCGCGCCGGCGTCGGCGCACTGGCGCTGACGCACATCGGGATGACCGATGCGCGGATCGAGCCGGCGCTTCGCGATATTCGTGCCGTTTATAGCGGTCCTGTTACCTTTGCCCACGATCGACAATTATTCCGGTGAACCGGCTGAGTGCCCGTCGTCACCGGGCCGGTGATCCAGTTCGGACAACCGGCATGAACATCGCACTCCAGCGACGAGGCATCAGCTATGAAACTCACCCATATCCGCGACGTGCTAGCGGTAGCTGAACTGGGCAGCATGCGGGCCGCTGCGCGGCATCTCCAGGTTGCGCAGCCGGCGCTGACCCGCAGTATCCAGGAGATCGAGCGCGAACTAGGCGTGTCTCTGTTCGAACGCCATGCCCGCGGCGTGACGACCACGCCGCTCGGCGATCATTTCCTGCGCCGCGCGCGGATCGTGCGCAGCGAGCTCGACCGGGCGACCGAGGAGATCGCCCAGCTTTCCGGGGGAACAACCGGCCAAGTGGTGATGGCGGCTTCGACCGCGCCGACGATCGCGCTGATGCCGAGCGCGATGGCGGCGTTCCGTAAGCAATATCCCGGAGCGGTATTGAAAGTGACCGAGAGCCTGTTTTCGGGGATCGAGGCCCAATTGCTCGATGGCACGATCGATTTCTATGTGGGCCCGTTCGACCCCGGTCTGACCCCGGCGTCGCTGCAATCGGAAAAGCTGTTCGCATATAATCGGTACATCCTCGCGCGCAAAGGGAACCCGCTGGCGCAGGCGTCGTCGATTGCCGACCTCGCGGATGCCCAGTGGGTGCGGCCGCTCGCGCTCTCGGAGAATCATTTCGAAGCCGACTTCGACGAATTGTTCGAAGCGCGGGTCGGGGCACCCCCGAAGATCGTCATGTACGCCCATTCGGCGTTGATGACGTTGATGATGGTGTCCAACTCGGACCTGGTTACGATCCTCCCGCAGCAATGGCTCGAGGTGCCGCTCCCAGGCGACCAACTCGTCCGTATCGAAATCGCGGAGCAGTTACCGCCGCTGAACATGTGCGTGGTGCGCCGGCGCGGAATGCCGTTGACACCGATGGCCGAGTATATGAGCGACGCGATCCGCCGCGCCGCCGCCCATTATGCCTATCGGATCGAGAGCCTCGGGGCAGCTTCCACGCCCGGCGGCGACCAGCCTAATTGCCGCACCGGTCACCCGCGGTAAAGCTGCATCCGCTGACCGCTTGCTTGGCCGAGCGCTGCTCTTCGACGTTGCGCGCGAGCTGGTCCTTCGACCAGGATTTTCCGTTCCGCACGACGAAGGCGATCTTGCCGAGGTTCGTCGCCGCGACCAGCGGATTGGCATCGAGCAACACGACGTCGGCCGGCGCGCCCGGGACAATCCGGCCCATGTCCTTGCGGCCGAGATAGCGTGCCGGGTCGGTCGTGGTCATCTGGAGAATCCGGAGGGGTGAAAGACCAGCCTTGGCGAGTTCACCGAACTCCTGCTGCAGGCTTTGACCCGGGACCTCGAGCTTTCCGTCAGTCCCTGTCATCATCGACACGCCCTCGGCATTCCATAGCGAGACGATGCGCAGGCGCAGAGCATAGCTTTGGCGGAAGGTGTCGCGGCTCGCGCTCGGCAAGGCCTTGAAGCGTTCCACGCTTGCGCGCCACGCCGCGATCGCTTCGTCGGTCATATTCGCGAGCGCGGGATCGGATTGGTACTGGGGCGCGTCGGCGAGTTCCTGCGTACGAAGACGAACGAGCGTCGGCACCTGCCAGACCGGCTTTGCGAGCATCGTGTGCGCCGACTTGCGGCACGTGTCCTCGTCGAAGGCATTAAGGAGAAGCTGGCGTTGTTGCACCGCCTCTTCGGATTCGGCCGCGGCGGGGTTCAGCAAATAGCCCGGTCCGCGCGTAAGCGCAGCCAGCGGACCGGCTGACGAAGTGGGCGGAACTGGCGTCCCGGGACGCGCGCAGGCGACCCAGATCGCGTTGCCGGTTCCGAAATGCTCGATCGAATCATATCCGGCCGCGATCGCTTCGCTCATCGACACCGAGGATGGGATGTGGCCGGCAGTTCTCAGTCCCAGGCGATGGGCCTCTTCGACGGCGGCGAAGAAGGCCGGGCGTGGCATCATGATGATCTTGATGAAGTCGGCGCCTTCCTCGTGCTGCGCCTTGATCGTCGCGCGCGCGGGCCCTGGCGCAAAGGCGTTCAGCGGAGTGAGCAGCTCGCCCGGCATCTGCAAAAGCGCGGGGGTGTCGTTGCCGATCGGCAGACGGTTCTCGCGGCGGTCGCGCAACAGGTCGTCCGACGCGGACATCTGCCGGAAACCGGTCGTTCCTTCCGCGAGCATCGTCGCCAGCATCAGGCGGGGATATTTTGCGATAAGCGCGTGCGAATGCATATTGTTGAAACCGGGCACAGCGAACTTGCCGCGGCCGTCCAATATGGTTTCGCCAGTTCGCGCGGGATCGCGGCCCGTCCTGGATATGGCGACGATCTTGCCGTCCTCGATCCTGATCGTCATGTCATCCTGAAGCGCGCCGTCGAGCGGATCGACCACGGTCACATGATCGATCCTGAGGGGGCCAGGCTTTGGCGAGGGCAACGGGTTCGCGGGCGTTCCATGCGCCCCGCAGCCCGCGACCAGCGTCAGCATCAGACAGGCCGCCATCAGTTTGCGGCGGGGCAGCGCCATTCCCTGCGACTGCGTCGACTGGCGAAAGGGCATTTTCATCATCTCATCCTCATTTGTGCGACCGGGATATTGTTCAATAGTGCAAATGCGACTCAGCAGGCGCCGGCTCCCGTATGGGCGGTAGATAACCGGTGGCGCCGCGCAGGATATCCTCATGCCAGCGCGAGCCGCGCCAAGCGACATGCTGGTCGGGCCGGATCAGCGTCAGCGGCGTGAAATAGCGATTCTCGGCCTCGGCCGCCGTGATCCGGACCGTTTTGAGGGGGATGCCGAGCGCGGCAGCGTCGTTCTCGCATGAAGCCGGCTCGGGCCCGGCGGCGTCGGGGGTGGCTATGAGCGTAAACCCATCGCCGAACTGGTCGTAAAGCGAGCTGCCATCGGACATCCACATATGGGGCGCTAGCGCACCGGGGAAATTGTCGGGAGTGTAAGAGCCATTCGCCGGTTTTCTGTCGCCGGCGGGCTCCAGCGCGATGATCGGCGATGTGTTATAGCTGCCCCCAAGGACGGTTCCGAGCGTGTGGAATTCTCGCTCTTTCGCCGCGCGAATGCGCTCACCGGCCGCGCTCCTTAGCGCCTCGCCAACCGGGCCGGGCTGGTCGAGACCGTCCGCCCAGAAGTCGTTGGAAAGCAGCGCGTGGTTCGCTGCTGCCTCGGCGATCACCTCCATATGGATGCCGCGCCGTTCGATTTCATAGCTGTCGAGCAACGCCTTTCCGCCCCAGCTTTGCAGGACCGCGGCCAGCTTCCAGCCCAGATCGACGCCGTCGGCAATGCCCATGTTCATGCCATAGCCGCCGAACGGCGGATGAAGGTGGCAGGCATCTCCGACGAGGAAAATCCGCCGATCGCGGTAGCGATCCGCGATCAGGCTGCTCGCGGTCCATTCGTCACTGCTCAGGACCTCGTAAGGAAGATCGATCCCGGTCGCTGCGCGGATCATGTCGGCCGCGTTCGACGTGTCGATACTCGTTCCCGCCTCAAGGCGCGTGGGCATGAAGAACCAGATGTCGCCTTCGTCCATAGGGCCGATCAGGCTCGGCATCGCCGGATTGACTTGCCAATACATAACCGACGGGCCGTGCGGGTGCGCGTCGGCGAGGCCGGGCGCACGAAAGACGATATTATAGTTGCGCGACAGGCCGTAGGTACCGGTCATGGTGGCCCCGATGATATCGCGCATGCGACTGCGCGCACCATCGGCGCCGACCGCGAAGGCGCAGCGCGCGGAGATGTCGCGTTCGGCGACGAGGTCGCGCAAGCGGACATAGGCGCCGTTTTCGTCCTGCGAGGCACCGACGAACTCGGTGCTGAACGCGATTCTGACCGTTGGAAGCGTTTCGACGCGTTCGCGCAGAACCTGCTCGAGCTTGTACTGCGGTATCCATTGGCCATGTTCGGGGTAGAGCGGGGTCGGCGTCGGGTCGCAGTTCGACGCATTCGGGATATCGACGAGCTTGGCGCCGCCGAGGCTCGTCACGAAGCTGACCGTCGAAGGATAATCGACGCCGAACGGAGACAGCTCGGCCAGCCGGTCGGCTATGCCCCAGCGACGCAGGTGCGTTCGCGTCCGGACGTTGGTCGTCTTTGCGCGCGGCGCGTAGCCGACACGGTCGTTTCGTTCGACCAACAGGCACTCGATTCCGCGCGTGCCGAGTTCGATTGCGAGCGCGAGCCCGCTCGGTCCCGCCCCGACGATCACCACCGACGTGTGATGTATGGCTTCCATCGCGTTGATGCCTCTCGCTTATCTTGGGCACCCTTGTCCGCCCGGGAGGGGCTGCCGCATGTTCTCTTGCGGCGGGTGATAGGTCACGCCTCGCGGCAGGAAACGATGACAAATCTCCCCAGGCGTTTCGTTCCTGGCATCACTCGGGGTCGCCTCATGGCTACGGAACGGTGGGCAAGGCCGGGCGCGCCATCGTCAGGGCGATACCAAATCGGCAACGCGTGGGCGATTTTGCCATCGCCCGGCATCGCTGCCGCTGCGCTATTTGGCGACGGAGCGACGGTGCGGCTGGAAGAAACGGTGCGCGGCTGCGCGAGCAAGGCGGGTCAGAGAAATCCGCATGAATCGAGACCGGGAAGGGGATTGGACGTGAAGCTGGTGAGGTTCGACGACGGCAAGGGTCCGCGGATCGGCGCGATCAAGGGCAATGGCATCGTCGATCTGGTCGTAGCGGGAAGCCGGTGGCGCACGATCCGCGAAATCGCCGGCGCCGGCGAAGCCGCCGTGGCCGAACTCTCCGCGATGGTCGAAAGGCGTATGCCGACGCGCTTCCTCGCGGACGTACGCTTGCTCGCGCCGATCGAGCGTCCGGGCAAATATCTCGCGATCGGCATGAACTACGCCAAGCACCTCGAAGAGGCCGACAGGCTCGGCGTGGCGCGCTCCAAGCACCAGGTCTGGTTCAACAAACAGACGACCTGCGTGTGCGGTCCCCACGACGAAATCGATCCGGGCGTCAGCGAGCAACTCGATTACGAGGTCGAGCTCGGTGCTGTCATCGGCAAGCCCGCGAAGCGGGTTGATGCGGCCGACGCCCGGGCCCATGTCTTCGGCTATTTCGTGGCAAACGACGTTTCGGCGCGCGACTGGCAGTTTCATTCGCCGACCTTCACCATGGGCAAATCCTTCGACACACATGGGCCGATCGGACCCTGGATCGTCACGGCGGACGAAATATCCGATCCGCACGATCTGGCGCTGCGTAGCTGGGTGAATGGCGAACTGCGCCAGGACAGCAACACCGCGAACATGATCCACAACCTGTGGGCGCAGATCGCCTATCTCTCGACAGCCTTCACGCTCGAGCCGGGCGACCTGATCGCGACCGGCACCCCCGAGGGCGTCGGCGTTGCCATGACGCCGCCGCGTTTCCTCGCACCCGGCGACGTGGTCCGCTGCGAGGTGGCCGGCATCGGCGCGATCGAAAACAAGGTCTCGGCGGCTTTTTGAAGGAGAGCGTCATGTCCGTGCTCAACGCCCTGTCTGTCACGCTCGAGGTGCCCGGGATCGAGGAGGGCGTTCGCTTCTATACCGATGCGGGCCTCGTCGCACGCATCGACGGCGATACCGCCGAGCTGCGCTGCCCGGGACAGGAGCGGGCCTCGGTCGTGCTGCTCGGCGGCTACCCGCGAAAGCGCCTTCACCATGTCGCGCTGCGCGCAACTGGGCTCGACGCGATCGCTGCGGCGGCTCCCGGGCAGGGAGGCCGCGTCGTCGACGCGCCTCGGGGTTTCTCGGCCGACGGATTGTGGGTCGAGGATCCGCACGCAATGCTGATTCACCTGGTCGATCGCGCCCCTGACGCGCCTTTAGAGGCCGGCGAGCCCTACGCGATCAACGCCCCCGCCGCCATCGTGCGCACGCGCCGCTCGGCGATGCGCCCAGGCGGGTCCTACCCGCCAGCGATGCCCCTGCGGCTCGGGCACCTGCTTCTCTTCACCCCCGATGTGATGCGAAGCGTCGCCTTCATGACCGAGGCGCTCGGCATGGGATTGGCCGACCGCGCGCAGGATGTGATCGCCTTCACCTGCGCGCGCCGGGAATCGGATCATCATGTCGTCGCTTTTGCCAAGTCGCCGGGCGTCGGCTTCCACCATGCGAGCTTCCAGCTTCGCGATCCCGACGAGGTGGGGCGGGGTGGCCGCGCACTGTCCGCAAAGTCGGGCCGCGGCGACTGGGGATTCGGCCGGCATACGATCGGCTCCAATTTCTTCTATTATATGCAGGACCCGTGGGGGTCGTGGTTCGAATATTATGCGGACATGGACTATATCGACGATTATTCGCTCTGGTCTCCGACGAACTATTCGATGGAGGACAGCTTGGCGAACTGGGGGCCCGAAGTGCCGAGCGATTTCGTCCATAATTACGAAGCGGACCCCGAGGCGTTCGCCTCTGCCGCTGCGCGCGAAGGGACCGCGTGACCGCGTCCGCCTCCTCGCCGCACCCAGGTTCTGCCTCGGCATCGCGCGACCTTCGCGAAGCTTTGGACGCCGCCCCGATGACGCGCACGCGGACGGCCGCGGTCGCGGTCACCGTCGCCTTGTCGGCGCTCGACGGCTATGATGTCCTGTCGCTCAGTTTCGCGGCTCCCGCGATCGTCGCGGATTGGAACGTCGGTAAGGCGGCCCTTGGCATGCTCCTGTCCATCGGCCTCGTCGGAATGGCGGCCGGCTCGCTCCTGCTCGGCCCCGTGGCAGACCGCATCGGCCGCCGCCGCCTCGTCATCATCAACCTTTTGCTGATGGCGACGGGCATGTTCGCCTCGGCCTTTGCCGGGTCGCTTTTCGAGCTCGGCGCATGCCGCCTCGTGACGGGCGTCGGCATCGGCTCGATGGTTGCGGTCATCAACCCGCTTGCGGCCGAATTCGCCAATAGCAGGCGGCGTCCCCTGGCGATGGCCTTGATGACGATCGGCTATCCTGCGGGCGGCCTCGCCGGTGGATTGCTTGCTGCCACTTTGATCGAGGTCGAAGGATGGCGAGCGGTCTTCCTCGCCGGTGGCGTGGCCTCCATCGTCATGCTGCCTGTTGTTCTCGCCTTTCTTCCCGAATCCCCCCATTATTTGCTCGGCAAGGGCGGGGTGCGCGAGAAGCGCCAGCTCAGCGCCATGCTCGAACATCTGGGCGTGGGACAGGAGCATGTTTTCGCCGTCGCGCCGCCTGACGCGCACAAGGGCTATTCGGGCGTGTTCGCGCGAGGCCAGCTAGGCCGGACGGTCCAGGTGACCGCGCTGAACCTGTTCTTCGTTATCCCCGTCTATTATGTGCTGAGCTGGCTTCCGCAGCTCGTTGCCGACGCGGGCTTTGCGCCGAGCCAAGCCAGTCTCACCGGCGCCATGGTCAACCTGGCGGGGATCGCCGGTGGTCTCGCGCTCGGCTATGCGGCTTCGACGGCGCGTCTCCTTCCGCTTACCGCACTGGTCATGGCGGGCACCGGGATTGTCGTTGCGTTGATCGGGATTGCGCCCGCTTCGCTGCCTTTGTTCATGGCCGGCGCGATCCTCTGCGGTTTTCTCCTCTTTGCCGGCATGGCCGGTCTCTACGCCGTACTCGCCACGAGTTTTCCTGCCCAAGCGCGCGCATCGGGCGTTGGCTTCGTCATCGGCGTGGGGCGCGCGGGCAGCGCCGCGGCCCCCGCGCTCGCCGGGTGGCTTTTCGCGGTGGGCCTCGGGACGGGAATGGTGTCGGCAATATTCGGTATCTTCGCGCTCGCGGCGTCATGCGTCCTCGTCTCGATCATCGCGACGAACCGGCGGCGGACGGCGGCGGACTAGCTTGGCGCGCGAGCGGTCGGCGCGAGCTTAGGCTCAGGACTCATAGCCAGAACAGGACGGTAGCGGCGAGAGCGACGGCCGAGAGGAAGGTTTTTGAGCACCTGTCGTGGCGTGTTGCGACACGCCTCCAGTCCTTGAGGCGGCCGAACATGATCTCGATCCGGTTCCGGCTTCTGTATCTGCGCTTGTCGTATTTCACCGGTTTCGTGCGGGTTTTCCGCCCCGGAATACAGGGGGTAATGCCCTTTTCCTGCAAGGCATCGCGGAACCAGTCAGCATCATAGGCCCGATCACCCAGCACCCATTGTGCTTTGGGCAAGCCGTCCATCAAGGCTGCCGCTCCGGTGTAATCGCTCACCTGACCCCCCGTCATGAAGAAGCTGATCGGACGGCCATCGGCATCGGTGACAGCATGCGGCTTCGTGTTCATGCCACCTTTCGTGCGTCCGATCAGGCGGCCCGGACCCCCTTTCTACCTCAGGCTCGATGCCGTGCGGTGCGCTTTGAGATAGTTGGCGTCGATCATGATCGTTTTGCGCTCGGTGCCCTTGGCCGAGAGGCCATCAATCATCGCAATGAAGACACCTTTGTCACTCCACCGCTTCCAGCGGTTGTAAAGCGTCTTGGCCGGGCCATACTCCCGCGGTGCGTCCCGCCACCTGAGCCCGTTGCGATTGACGAAGATGATACCGCTCAGCACCCGCCGATCATCCACGCGAGGGCGGCCATGGCTCTTAGGAAAGAAAGGCTGAAGCCGAGCCATCTGCTCATCCGTCAGCCAGTATAGATCGCTCATCATTCAGGCTCCTCGCGTCAGCCTGAATCATAATCACCCACGCAAATCAATGGGTCCTGAGCCTAGAGCTCTCTCGCTTCATAAGGCCCTCCGTCGTTGCGGATCACCGAAACGTTCCGGTCAACACTCTAGGGTATCTCCGCGCCATGTTCGCGGTCGACGACATCGATGACACTCTGGAACGGGTTCGCGCGCTTGGTGCTGAGCTCGTAGGCGAGGTGGTGGATTATCAGGACGTGTATCGACTCTGCTACATACGTGGACCAGAAGGGATACTCATCGGACTTGCCCAAGAGCTCGGCTGAGAGTTAGCTGCCCATATTGACCGCTGCGCCCCGAGAGACCTGGCAAACAACGGCGGCTTTTGCAAATTCGCGATCGAAAGCTGCCTGGCCGCAATCGGGGACAAGCTGTTGGCGGTTGCGGTGGGTTCGTCATCCTGCCGAGAGGAAGATTACTCCAACCGTCACCATAAGCGCGCCAAGAATTTTCGGCACCGTCATCTTTTCATGCAGCACGAATGTGCCGATCAGCGCTGCAAATAATATACTGGTTTCGCGAATTGCGGAAACGCCGCCCATCGCGCTTCGGCTCATGGCCCAGATCGCGATGCAATAGCCAAGCGTGCCAAGTATCCCGGCACCAACCACCAGCGCGCCCTCCCTTCCGCGTGGCAATGCGGGAGCGCGCCGCCTGATAATGAGGAAGGACAAAGGGATGAATAGTCCCGCGGTGACAGCTTGCCAGGCGGCATAACTGGGCGCGCTTTCTGATAGGCGGACACCGAGTCCGTCGACCACCATATAGCTGGCAATAAAGATACCCGTTACAAAGGCTGCGACGGCTGATTTCAGGTCGGGGCGATTGCCTCCAAGCGCCAACAAGATGATGCCCGACGAAACACAGGCTATTCCTGCAAGCCCGGCGGTGCTTGGTAGTTCACGGGTAACCAGAGCGGCACCGAGTGTGACCAGCAAGGGGGCGCTACCACGCGCTATCGGATAGACGCTCGACAGTTCCCCGTCGCGATAAGCCCTGACCAGAAACAGGCTATATCCGATTTGCAGAACGGAAGACAGCGTCAGGTAGGGCCAGCTCGGCGCAGCAGGCGCGCCCAGGGCCAAGGCGAAGGGCAAGGCGGCAATGGCCCCGACTAAGCAGATCATCGCAATCGACCAAAACCGATCCTTGCCATTTCTGACAATGGCATTCCAGATCGCATGGACGAGTGCCGAAGCGAGAAGCAGGCCGATGACGACTGGAGACATTTCGGCCTTTCGACGGCGAATATTGGGTGAATTGTCGTCTATTGCGACGGGTCTAAACGAACAACAACTATCCGGTTGAACCCCTGCCTTGAAAAAGGCAGCGGTCACAGTTCAATTCAACGTCTGCTTCCTCACTGTTTCGCGCCAGAAGCGGGCCGTGTCCAAACACGCAGATCGAGCCAATTATCAGCCGACAGCAACGCGATTTATCGGAGCCGTAGCGGTCGGCGCACAGGCCTCCCGAAATCCGCGATTCGTTGACCCTGCGATAGACAGTTGGCTTCGCGCATGCATTTACGTCGTAGCCGGTTACTAGACCGATATGCGACCTGCTGACACGCCTGTAAAACTGAGGTGCAGCTTCGCGGCTAAGGGGGCGTTTGCACTGTCCACGATCAATTCGTGATCCTCACCCTTAGACCAGGCTTTGGCGTGCGGCACGTGTGCTTCGCGCAAATCGAGTTCAGGCCTTTTGTGTCATCCACCCAAAATTGCCTTTATTTCGACGAATTCATCGAAGCCATATTCGCCCCATTCGCGGCCATTCCCGCTCATCTTATAACCGCCAAAAGGCGCCATGATATCGCCGGCCGAACCATTGATCGAGACGCGCCCCGCGCGAATGCGATGGGCAATGCTGGCCGGATTGTCCGCGGCGCTGCCCCAGACATAGGCAGCAAGTCCATATTCGGTGTCATTTGCTATTCGCACGGCATGCTCGATATCGTCATAGCCGACGATGGCCAAGACAGGGCCGAAAATCTCCTCGCGCGCGATCGTCATGCTGGACGTGACGTCTGCGAAGACCGTCGGGCGGACGTAATATCCGGTGGCAAGGCCTTCGGGTTTGCCGGGACCGCCAGTAACGAGTGTCGCGCCTTCCGCTATGCCTTTGCCAATCAAATCCTGGATGTGCCGCCATTGGACTTCGGATACGACAGGGCCGATCGTTACGTCGCTCGAAGGATCGCCAACCGTGATCGCGGCGGTCGCGCCGCGAACGCGTTCAGTAACTTCGTCCATGCGCGCCGCGGGCACCAACATGCGTGTGGGCGCGTTGCAGGACTGGCCCGAATTGTTCATGATATGCCGCACACAGGCCGCTATCGCCGCCGGAAAATCAGCGCCGGGAAGGAGAATGAAAGGCGATTTTCCGCCAAGTTCCTGTGCAACACGCTTGACGGTCGGGGCAGCGGCGCTTGCGACCGCGATGCCGCCCCGCGTCGAGCCGGTGAACGACACCATGTCCACATCCGGGTGAGAGGCCATCGCAGCGCCGGTCGCCGCGCCGCCATTGACGAGGTTGAATACGCCGGCGGGCACGCCTGCCGCGTCGAGCGCCTCGGCCAGAATGATGGCCGAAAAAGGGGCCACTTCCGAAGGCTTGAGGATGATCGTGCATCCGGTCGCAAGCGCGGGTGCGACCTTGCAGGCGACCTGGTTCATCGGCCAGTTCCACGGCGTGATGAGGCCGCAGACGCCGATAGGCTCCTTGCAAACGCGCGTCGTACCGCGCAGTTCTTCGAACGGATAATCTTTGAGAACGGTCAGTGCAGCTTCGAAGTGCGAAAGGCCGCTCTTGGTCTGCCCTCCCTGCGCCAGCGCGACCGGGGCTCCCATCTCGAGCGTGATAGCAGCCGCGATATCGGCCTCGCGGAGGCGATATTCTTCGATGATCCGCGTCAGCAGAGCGATCCGCTCTTCGCGAGTCGTTGCAGACCAGCTGCCAAACGCTTCCCGAGCTGCGGCGACCGCACGGTCGATGTCAGCCGGACTGCCCTCACTCACATGGCCGGCAACTTGCTCCGTGGCCGGGTTTATGACGGCGATTTGTTTCGGTGCAGCGGGATCGACCCAGTGGCCATCGATGTAGAAATGCAAATGGTCGCGCATGGCGGCCTCCTTCGAAAATGGGGGATGAAGCTCAGGGAGCGATTGGCTTCGCATCGCGATATGCCGACCAGAGCATGCTCACCGCCGCATATGCGACAACGAGGATTACCAGCCAGCGCAGCCAGTCGAGCGGCAAGGATTTGACGATGTAGGCAGCGATAAGGACGGCGGGGACGCCGCCGGCGGCCAGCCCGAGCGCGGCGCGGACATTGTAGCGACGGCTGGCAACGAAACGTGAGCCCCCAACGGGCATCAGAAACGCGCAGGATCCCATCATGATCGGGAAGGCGACGAGCGGGTTCATGCCAAGCAGGCTGACGAGGATCAGACAGGGAGCGTAGAGACCGACGCCGAGCATCATCAGGGCGCCGAGCAGAAAACTCACGCCGACTGCGACCACAAGCCTTAAGCCGGAAAGGCCTTCGGCCTCGCCCCCTCCCGGCATCAGACCGAGCAGGCTGACAAGGAACAGCGCGGCAGCGCAAAGCAGGGCAATGCCCATGCCGATCTGAATAGCGCGCCGCGGCAGGCGCGCCACGAAGCCGACACCCAGCCAGGCTCCCAGGACAGCCGCGACGATCATGGTGACCAGCGTGACCGGCTCAACCGAGACAAGCGCGATGAAGATCAGGGCTTGCGCGATCGTCGGCAGCGCGTGACCGACATTGAGCGTGCCCGGTATATCCTCGTCCGCGACGCGCCCGAACAATTTGAAGGCTGCTGTCGTGGACGCGAACGAGCTGATGCCGAGCGTGTCGAAGAAATTGGCGACGAAGCCGATTGTCACGTCGATGGGCCCCGGTCTTTGCTCGGTGGCAGCGCCATCTACCGCGCGCTGCTCCAGCTGCCACCAGCGCACGGCGAACCAGAGGCCGATCGCGGCCAGTGACGTCAGGATGACCGCGGTGATGCTGATCGTCATGCATCGTCTCCAAGGGTGGCGCGCGCCTTGCGTTTGACCGGGGCGGTCTCCGGGATGACGCTCATTGCAATCAGTCCCACGACAACGCCGCCGATCATGTACCAGGCTGGCGTCATCGGGCTACCGGTCAGCTGCGTCAGCCATGCGACGGTGAACTGGGCCGATCCGCCGAAGATCGACACCGCAACGGCGTAGATGAGTCCAAGTGCGCCGGAGCGCATGCGCTGCGGCAGCGACTCTGCGATCACGACGAAAAAGACCGAGGACGAAAGCGTCGAGGCGGTCGCGAGGATGGCGCACGCAGCATAGAGGGCGGTTGCCGACCGCTGATGTTCCAGCAGCGCAAAGCAAGGAAACACCGCGAGCGCGAGCAGAACCCAAGGCACGAGCATGACCGGTTTGCGGCCGAGCCGGTCGGACAATGTGCCCGCGATCGGTGCGCAAATGGCGCCGCACAGACCGACGACCACCGTCGCGCCGAAGGCATATTGCGTCGTCATGCCCAGCGTCGAACTCGCATAGGTGGTCATATATTTGAGGAGATAGTTGGTCGTGGTCGCCGCCGCGACCAGGCAAACGCCCGCGACGGCGATACGGCGATAACTGACGCGGATTTCGATATCTTCAGCATCCGCGGCTTGTGGATGAAGGGTTTCGACGAGCGTGCGGCGAAGGACGAGGCCCACGGGTATGATGATCGCGCCAAAAAGCAGCGCGACACGCCACCCCCAGGCATCGAGCGCCGCATCGCTCATCAGGCTCGAGAGGATCACCCCGACCGTGCCGGCCGTCAGTGCCGAAAGATCGGCGCTCATCGCCTGCAGCGACGTGTAGAAGCCGCGCCTGGAGGCGGGCGCGGCCTCCATCAGAAAGGCCGTGCTCGCGCCGACCTCGCCGCCGACCGCAAAGCCCTGCACGAGGCGGCAAATGACGACGAGGATTGGCGCGGCGATGCCGATCGCGGCATGAGAGGGAATGAGCGGAAGACCGATCGAGGCGACGCCCATCAGGCCGAAGGAAACGAGCATTGCCGGTTTGCGGCCGACCCGATCGGCGAAGCGGCCGAGCAACACGGCACCGAGCGGGCGGGTGAGAAAGCCTACCCCGAATGTCGCGAGCGAAGCGAGCAGGCTCAGACCCGGCGTGTCGGACGGAAAGAAGGTGCGCCCGATCTGCGCCGCGAAAAACGCATAGGTCACAAAATCATAGAATTCGATCGCATTGCCAAGACAGACCCCTGCCACTTGGCGATTCGATACAGCCGGAGCCGTCGCATTGGCGCTCATCGCGTCATTCTCCCCACACGGCTTCGTAAACGCGGAGCCAATTGTCGCCCATCAGCTTACGAAGCTCCGCGTCGGTCCAGCCGCGCTCGGCAAGACCATGCGCGACGTTCGGCAGCTGGCTGATATTCTCGAAGCCCTCGACATAGTACCAAGGCGTTTCCTGGCTGTAGGCCTCGGCTGCCATCAGGATTTGATCCGCCGGCGATAGGGGGCCGACCTCATCGTTCCGGCCGTGCAGGAAATCCGGTCCGATGCCGATATGATCGACACCGACAAGCTTTTTCAGATGATCATATTGGTCGAGATGAAGAGCGAGGCTCGCCTGCGGCGACCGGACGATCTTCGCGTCGCTCGTCTTTCGGATATGAAAGTCGCTAAACGCCGACACCCCGATCACGCCGCCCGTGCGTGCGATGGCTTCGAACATCGCATCGCTGTTGCAGCGCGGATTGTCGTTGAGCGCGCGAACATTGCTGTGGCTGCAGATTATCGGGACGCCCGAAGACATCGCAATGGCCTGAAATGAGGTTTTTTCGTTCGTATGGCCGGCGACATCGAGGACAAGACGCGCGCCATGCACCGCTTCGACCAGCCGCTGCCCCGCGCGCGTCAATCCGACATCGGGGTCGAAGCAGCCGCCGCCGAACGCGTCGGCTACATTATAAGATATACCGCAGATGCGGAGTCCAACTTCGCGATAGGCGCGCAAGTTGCCGAGGGCAGGTTCGCCATCGACGAGCAGCCCGCTCGCCGATTGCCAGCCGGAAATATGGGCGATCCGTCCCTCGTGATGGATGCGGCGGATGTCTCGCACGCTGCGTGCAGGAGCTATCGCTGCCCTGTTCGCATCGAAAAAAGCGAAGAGGCGCGCAAAACTGGCGAAGCTGGTGCCAACGCTCTGGTGCCAGCAGCCGACACCGCCGGTTTTTAACATGGCGAGATAGGACGACGAAAGCGCCGATGGGTCGAGACCGTTTACGACAATGGCATCCGACGCCCCTTCCGTGGCCGCGATCGCTGCGCCGGAAACGCTCCATGCCGCGCCCGTCGCGACTGCGCCCGCCAGGACGGCACGGCGGCCGGGATCAAACGGCACGAGCAAGAAGCCGCCCGCCGTCCGCGAGAAACCGCATTTTACCATCGGCTGCGGGCCGGACAAAGCGCATCAGCGTCGCTGGGCCGCCAGCAAAACGCGCTGGCCGTTCGAAAACATCGTCGCTCATCGAGCGCAGCGGATACGCCGGGCGCTCAAGCGCAGAATTGTCATAAGTGCCGATCTTGTCATACGTGCGGAGCGACAGGCCGGACGCATCGCCCGCAATGACGAACCGGTCGGCATTATTCTCATAGGTGCCGACATAGCGCGCCGGGTCGAACCGTTTGCCGCTCGGCGTCAACTCTGCGGTCCTGCCAATCCCTGTCCATGATCGCGATATTGGATCCAGAAATGCCTCGATCAACGCGTCGCCACGGTCGCAGTTGGTGAGCAAGACCGCCGCGCGGCCGCTTTCGGGGTGGGCGACCAGCATGGCGCGAACGCCCGGACCGCCGCCGCCATGGCTGACGACGCCGCCGGGGCGGATGCTCCAGCCGAGGCCATAACCGTATATCTCGGTTCCGATACGTACATAATCGACAGTCTTCGTCAGCATCGCCTTTGCCGATGCGTCCGTCAGGATACGCGTGCCGTTGATGCCGGTGCCGCCACCGATCAGCGCGCGAGCGAACGCGAGAAGATTTGCCGCGCTGGTCATCTGCGTCGCGCCAGCGGGCGCGAAGCTGGGTGCAAGAAACGGCCGCGTCGTCTGCATCATCTCGCCGGTTTCGTAATTGGTGAGATCGCCGACGCTCACGCGGAAGCGCGGAACATCGAGCGGGTCCACGAGCGCCTGCGACATGCCGAGCGGTTCGTAAATCCGCTGCTTGACCAGCGTATACCAGCTAACACCGCGAACTTTCTGGACGAGATGACCAGCGATCACGGTCGCGACATTGTTGTAGGATGTTTCCGTACCCGGTGGGAACAGCTGGCCGAGGTCGGCGCAGCGCGTCACCGTATCCACTATGCGCTCCTGATCCGGGCCATATTCGGGTAGCCATTCGCCATCGATGCCGCTGCTATGGTTGATCAACATCCTGCAGGTGACGCGGCTGAGCGATGCCATGTCGCGAGTGCGCAGTTCCGGAATGTGATCGAGGACCGGGTCGTCAAGCCTGATCAGCCCTTCGTCGACGAGCTGCATCATCAAGGCGGCATTGGCGAGCTTGGTTATCGATCCCACATGCATCAGCGTATCGGGCGTCACGGGATCTCGCGTTACGCTGTTGCGAAGGCCAGCGACCGCCGCGTGCGACATGCGGCCGTCCCAATATGCAAAGGATGCACCCGTGATGCGATGCGCCTCGCATGCCGCTCGCAGCTCGGCGCCGTAGTCGGTGGCGATTGGAGCATTAGAAGCAATCGCAACATTGGCGGATGCGGGAGCCGCCCTACCGCCCGCAGCCACGAGAGCTGCAGTTGATGCCAGGAATTCGCGCCGCGTCGACATGTCCTGTCTCCCAAATCATTTCGCACACAAGCGGCGCGCTTTCCGAAGGCCCTTCGTCTGATGCCACACCAACCAAAATTGCGCCGAGGAAAATATTTGTTTCGAAATTGGATAAAATGTCCTAAATGACATTTGCCGTAAGCCATTGGGGGAATGCAATGTCAAGTCTGACCAACAGAAATCGCCGAGCCGTCCGCCGGGCCTTGATGGGTTCGGCCACGATAGGCGTCTTGCTGTCGTCACTTTGCGCGGCGCCCGCCGCCGCTCAGGAAAGTCCGAACGCGACCGAAATCGGTCAGAATGACATCATCGTGACGGCGACGCGGCGGGAAACCACCGTGCAAAACGCGCCGATCAACATTTCGGCCATTTCAGGAGACGAACTCGAGCGGCAAGGCCTGAACAGCATTTCAGAGGTGACGCGGTCCATCCCGGGAATCAATATCGTCGACCAGGGCGGCAGGGGCGGAAGTCAGATTATCGTGCGCGGTCTCAACGCCGAACCGCTGGTCAGCAATGACAATAGCAATGACGGCGGCGGCACGGTCGCGACCTACCTGGGCGAAACGCCTGTATTCATCGAACTCAAGCTGAATGACATGGAACGCGTCGAGGTTCTGCTGGGGCCGCAAGGTACGCTGTACGGCGCGGGAACGCTCGGCGGCGCGATACGCTATATTCCCCGCCGTCCGCAATTTGACGCGCGCACGCTCGAGTTTCGCGGCGATGCCTATGGTTACAGTGCCGCCGGTTCATTGAGCGTGGATGCGGGTGTGACGGTCAATCTGCCAATCACCAGCACTTTTGCCATTCGCGCATCCGCCGATCGGCTCGCCGACTCGGGCTTCATCGACCAGCCGCTGGTGCTGATCACGCCCGGCGTTTCGCTTCCGAATGCGCTTGGTACGGAGGCATCGCGCGCGGCAAACTTTCGCCGCGTGAAGGACGTCAATTATGAAGACACCTGGTCCGGGCGCGTCGCCGCCCGGTGGCAGCCGTCGGACGCCGTCGACCTCAATCTGACCTATTATTTCCAGTTTCAGGATGCCGGCGGTCGTCAATCTTCTTCGGCGCGTGTCACGAACCTCCCGATCACGCTGGGCAAATATGAGTCGGCGCTTCGTATCGAGGAACCGGCCAAGCGCGACAATGAACTGGTGACGCTCGAAGGCAGCTTCGACCTCGGTTTTGCTACGCTGACGTCGGCAACCAGCTATTCGGAATATCGAATGCGGAGCCAGCGCGACCAGACCGATCTCGCGATCCAGCTCGGCTTTGGCTACGAGAATTTCAACCCGCTCGTCGACATGACCGATGAGCGCATTCGTGAAGAGCGGATCAACCAGGAGGTGCGCCTCTTATCCTCCGGCGACGGCCCCTTTAATTGGACGATCGGAGGCTTTTACAATCGGTTCAAGCGCCGCGTCGATTATGCGGAGCTGCTGCCTGGCTTCTACAGCGGCGATCTGCGCGATTATATCTCGATCGACCAAAGCCGGCGCACCGAATATGCGGCTTATGGCGAGCTGTCCTACGATCTGACCGACGCGTGGACAGTCACCGTGGGCGGCAGATACTATAAATATGATCTCGAGACCTCGTCGGAATTCGCCTTCGGTCCGATCGGGCCGACGGGGCCTTTCTTTTTCCCGGCACGACCCGGCGGACAGAAAGACGATGGCGTCCTTGGCAAGTTCAACATGTCCTACGAATTCTCGCGCGATGTCCTCGGTTATCTGACAGTGAGCCAAGGGTATCGCGGCGGCAATTCGAACAGTGTGACGGCTTGCCCCGTTCCGCTGCCGCCGAACACTTTTGTCTGCGGCCAGCCAAACGAGCTGTTCTACACGCCCGATACGACCACCAACTACGAGGTCGGACTGAAGACCCAGCTGTTCGACCGCCGCCTGACGCTCAATGGTGCATTATTCTATATCGATTGGAAAAATGTCCAGGTTAGCTCGGCCACTCAGGTCGGCCAGGTCGGCATCACGGTGAATGGCAACGGCGCTTCGAGCAAAGGTGTCGAACTGAATTTCGACGCGGCGCTGACGAACCAGCTGCGTCTTCGGGGGAGCTATTCATACACCGATGCGCAATTGGACGAGCTGTCACCCGATCTGATCGCGACAATCTCGCCCCCTGGCTTTTCCACTATCTACCTCGACGGTCAAAAGGGCGACCGTTTGCCTGGATCGGCCAAACATCGTGGCAGTATCGGCCTGTCCTATGTCGCGCCGATCAGTGACGGCCTCGATCTCGACCTCGGCTGGAACAGCGTCTTTTCGGGCAATGTGCTCAGCACGGTGGGAGGCCGAGGCGGCAGCCTGACACTTCCATCCTATTCGGTGAGCTACGCCCGCATCGGCGTCGTGAACAAGGATGACGGATACTCGGTGTCGCTCTATGCCGACAATATCTTCAACGAATTCGTCGAAGTGGGGGTCCGCAATTCGCCGCTCTATAACCAAAATGTGGTCAACTCGAGCGCGAACACCGTCTATCTGCGGCGCTTCTCGACGGCAGTTTTACCGCCGCGGCGGATCGGCGTCCGCTTCACCAAAACATTCTGATCGAGCAAGTCCCGCCCTTCGGGGCGGGACTCTTCCGGTAAGGAGGAATACATGAAGCGTCGTTCGATCCTGATATCTTGTGCGGCAATCGGGTTGGCGGTGCTCGGCGCGGCGCGCTTCGCTCCCTATCTTTACGTCGAAAGCTGGCCGCTGCTCCATGATTCGACACCGATGTCGAAGGAGCCGGCCAAGCTTGCCAAGGGCCGGATGGCTGACGATTATTTCGCGATCGAGGAGCTGGGCCAAGGCGTTTATGCGATCGGCGAGCCACGCTATTATCAGGCGAACTATTCCTATCTGATCGTCGGCGGGAAGCGCGCCTTGCTGTTCGACGCGGGGTCGGGAACGCGCGATATCCGTGCCGTCGTCAAAAGCCTGACCAACCTGCCCGTGACTGTTTTGCCCTCACATCTTCATTATGACCATCTAGCCGGTCTGCACGCGTCGGACCGTGTCGCGTTGGTTGATTTGCCCTCGACGCGCGCAAGGGTGAGCGACGGTCGCTTCCGTCCTGGCCGTTACGAGTTTTTGGGAATGTTCGACGGGCTGACCGCGCCTTCCGTCCCTGTGGCCGAATGGATCAAGCCCGGTGCGACGATCGACCTCGGCGGACGGACGCTGCGCCTTCTGGCGACGCCGGGACACACGCCGCACTCGATTTCGCTACACGATGCAGCGGGCGGGCGCCTGTTTACCGGCGACTTCATCTATCCCACGATGCTCTACGCCTTTTTGCCCGGTGCCGATCGCGGCGAATATCGCCGAACGGCCGAACGATTGCTGAGCGAATTGCCGCCCGAAACGAAACTCTGGGCGGCGCATTGTTGCCGCCGCAACGAAGGCTATGCCGCGCCGTGGCTGACGATGGCGGATCTTGCTGATCTTGATCGCGCGCTCGGGAAGATCGACGCCGGTACGCTGGAGGCCAGCGGCTTCTTTCCGCGTCGCTATATCGTCAACGATCAAATGGATATCGGCACGACGCTTCCCATAATCGGATCCTGACGCCTCAAAACCGCGTCAGGCTATAGGGCGTCGGATTGAAGGCTGGCATTTTGTCATCCATCAGGTCGTTGAGCAGACTTGCAGAAATAGCCGCCTGTGTCAGGCCCAGATGTTGGTGGCCAAAGGCATATCCGATGCTCGGGGCCTCCGCGAGGCGGCCGATCGCAGGTAGCGAGTCCGGCAGCGACGGGCGACTGCCCATCCAAACCGCGCCATCCGCCGCAGCAAGAGGCTCGCTGAAATAGTGCGCCGCTTGATCGGCCAGGCGATGCGCGCGGCGCCAGTCGGGCTTCGCGTCGGCCTCTGCGAACTCGACCGTTCCCGCGAGGCGCAGCGTGGCGCCCATCGGTGTCGCGACGCAGGATTCGCGCTGGAAAGTGACCGGCCTCTGAAGCAGCCCGCTCCGTCCTGGCAGCGACAGATGATAGCCGCGTTCGGCCTGCAGCGGGACCGCGACGCCGAACGGTCGCAGCAATTTGTCCGATGCGAGACCCGCGGCAACAAGCACGCGGTCAGCAAGGTGAAACTTCCCCGCTGCCTCCACCGCGGCGCCCGTCTCGGTGCGTTCGACAGCGGTGACACGCTGGCAGATCAGCGCCCCGCCCGCTGCGCGAAAGCAGGCGAGCATAATCTGGCTCAGGGCGTAAGGCTCGCCGATATCGGCATCGCTCTCATGAAGCAGCCCCCCCACCACCGCTTTTCCAAGCGCCGGTTCAAGCGCCAGCAGCTCGTCTCGACCGAGCGGCCGCGAGGGCATTTCATGCAGAGCAAGGCCGGCACCGATCTCTTCGAGTGCGCCAAAGTCGCGTTGGTCTCGGATCAGTCGAATCATACCCTGTTCGCGAAGTTGCCCAGAGGCCTTGCAATGGGCCAGCAAGTCGCGCCAGGCGGCGACCGAACGGCTGTTCAAAGCGGCAATAGCGCGCGTGATCCCGCCTTGCCGTGCTGCCGTCAGGGATATTGCCGCGCGCGCCACCCAGGGGACGAGCCGCGGCAATGACGCCGCCCTGATTACGGCTGGCGCATCGCGGGATAGCAACATCCTTGGCAGGTCCGCAATTCGGCGGGCCGTGATCAGCGGGAAAATCTCCGACGCGGCGATAATACCTGCATTACCGAAGGAACAGCCGGTGCCGGGGTCAGCTTCGTCCACAATTGTCACTTGGTTGCCGCGCCGCTGCGCCTCGATGGCTGCAGCCAGCCCGACGATGCCTCCCCCCACTACGATTGTGGTCCTAGTGCTCACGCAACGCTTCCCAGACCAGTTCCGCCGCCGCGAGATCGGACAGCGCGCTGCCGACCGACTTGAACAACGTAATCGCATTGGCGCGGCGCGGGCCCGGCGCGGCGAGCAAAGCGCCGATGTCCCCCAGAATGGCATCGTTGCCGATAATGCCACGCTCGATTGGCGAGCGCAGGTCGCCGGCTTCGGCGAGGGCGCCTTCGAGGGTATCGACCCAAATCATCGCCGCGCGAATACCGGCGTCGTCGATCTCGCGCATATCCGGGCGGTAGCCACCTACCAGATCGATATGCGTGCCGGGCGACACCCATCCACCAGAGATAAGGGGGGCGGTGGCGCGCGTCGCAGCTGAAATAATGTCGGCATTCGACACGGCGTGTGGCAAGTCTGAGGCAATCGTCACCTCGGCGGCGGGCAGTCTGTCGCGGATCGCTTCGCGGCATCGCTCGGCTTTCGCTGGCGACCTGCCCCACACTTGGATCGTCTCGATCGGCCGAACGGCGGCATGGGCTTCGGCCAGATACGGCGCGAGATGCCCGGTTCCGATGATGAGAAGCCGCCTCGCACCGGGCGGCGAAAGCGCGCGCGAGGCCAAGGCGGAAACCGCTGCTGTGCGCCGGGCCGTCAGTTCGCTGGCGTTCATGATCGCCAGCGTCTTGCCCGTCAGCGCATCGCTGAGCACGAACAGCCCGGCGATTACGGGCTGGCCATTGTCCCGATTTTCGGCGGTGACGGTCAGGATTTTGACCCCGGTGTAGCGGTCCGCCATCGCAGGCATGACGAGCAATTCACTGCCGTCGCGTCCTGACAGCCGGAGGCGAAGCGGGGCAACTGCAGGCCGCGACAACGAAACGGCGAGGCTGTCGATAAGCGCGTCAAACGGCATCGCGTCGGCAATTTCTATCGCCGTGATCGATCTGATATCGTCCAAATCCCTATCCCCGTCAGTCGGAAATACGGCTATGACATTTTTGGATACAAAATCCAATCTATTATCATATGATCATTTTCAAATTCGATGGGCCTGAGTTTGCGCCGGTGCATTGGCGGTTGCGCCGGCAGGCGCTTCGCGCGCGTCGAGCATTTCGAGCAAGTCGACACCGGTGCGTTCTATATGGTCGCGCGTCAGGGCGACCGCCTGATTGACAAGCCCGCGGCGGCATAGATCGAGGAGCCCGCCGTGATCTTCTTGTGCCTTTTGGATCCCGTAACCGTTCGTCAGCACCAGGCGCGTATAGCGGTCGGCGTTCACTAACAGGCCGCGAACGATGTCGAGCGTTTTCGCGCGGCCCGATGGCGCATAAAGAGCCATGTGAAAGCGGCGATTAAGATCGCCCCAAGTGTCTACGTCGTCGGTAACCAGCGCCGCGTCATATTCTTCGAGGATCGTCGTCGCCTCCGCGAGATTTTCCTCGCTCATCCTGGGGATGGCGTGACGGATAAGCTCGGGCTCGAGCAAACTGCGCAGATCGAACAGTTCCTCGATATCATCGCGCGACAAGCCGGTGACCACATAGCCGCGATGGGGAAAGCTCGCGACCAGACCTTCGCTCTCGAGGCGGGACAGAGCCTCCCGGACCGGTATCCGGCTTGTCCCCATCTGGTCGGCGAGCGCATCCTGCCGTAAAGGAGAGCCGTCTGCGATCTCACCCGACAGAATCATCTGGCGAATTTTGTCGGTGACCGAATCCGTGACCGTCACTCGGGTTATCGCTGCGCGTACCCGCGTTGAACCAGATCTTTCCACCCTCATTCCCCGCATGATTTAATTGATCGTTTCATACCCGACTTACGGGTCTGCGTGCAATTGGATAAAAAGGCCAATCGATGAGGCTTGGATCGTCGAGTGAGATAGAATGGCGATCTTGCTTCATCCTATTTCGCCCCATCGGCCAACGCTGTTTTCTTGCCGAGCAACACTGTCGGCGGCGTCGCCAGCGACCGATCAATGGCTTCGACCATACTGACATGGCGGGACGGGAAGTAAGGTCGCCTTTCGAAATTCGGGCGCGATTATTGACGAAAGTGTTGTAGCCGGCCGACCAGAGCCACGTCTGCGATGGCCGAAGGCCATCACGCGATGCCCCATCGCTTGGTGTCACGGCCATGGCGTACCGGCCAAGGACGCAGCGTCGGTCGTGCCTAGCAGAGCGCCATCAGCAACATTTCGCTCAATACGACCCGGAAGATCTGTCAGGCCCGGTCTAGGTCAGCGCTTCAAATGCGTCCATGATCCGGTCACGAATCCGCTTTTCGGGCGCGACTTCCGACATGGCGAACAGGCTTGCCTTGGCGCCCTCAACATCGCGGGATTCCAACTGCAGACGCGCCAGATTTTGCCAGGCATCGAGGCGCTCCGGTGCGACCTTAGTGATCCGCTGATAGATTATCAGGGCCCGCTGACGATCCTTTTCCTGCTCTGCGCGGATTCCCTGATTGTTCAGTAGCCGGGCCAGAACATCGCGATTGGTCATCCGCACAGCGCGGAGACTGGCGGCATCGCCTTCTCGGCCTAAACTTGCACGGCACACCGCCGCAATTTGTCCCTGTGACAGCACAGAGCCTCCGGCAAACGGATCGATCACCACTGGATTTTTCTCGCCCAGCTGGACGAGTACCTTGCCCGGAAGATTGAGCACATAAGCGCTCCAGCCCGCCCGTCGGGCCATTGCGACATAGAGGATCGACAGGGCGATCGGCAGGCCACGCTTCCGGTCCAGGACCCGGATGAAGTCCCCGTTGACAGGTGCATCATAACTTTCATCGTCGCCAACGAACCCCAGTTCGCCGTGCAGCACGCGCGAAAGCGCCGCGGCCCGTTCTTCCGGAAGGAACGCACTTCGGCCTTCGGCGCACACCCGGTCCTCGATATCTTCGAGCATTTCGAGATAATGGGCGATGTTCGCATTTTCATGATCGAGCTGGCTGAGAGCGAGCGAAGCCAGGTCGAGCAGAATATCTTCATCTTCGATGAGGCCGATGGCTGCGATATCCATGATCATGTCTCCTTTGCGACCAAACCAAGCCGCTCCGCCAGCATGGGCCAGCTTTCGCGAATGTCCTGGCGATAGGCTTCATTTTCGCTCGGCGCTTGTAGCTGCGGATTGGCGAGCCACGCGCACTGCTGCGGGCTGAGAAAGTCTGCCAGAGGTGCGCGATAGGGTATAGCCAGGTTGATCCGCGTGCGCTGCGCCGGCGTCAGCGGCAGATGGCGGGCCCCATTTTTGCGCAGATAGAATTGCGGTTCACCGTCAAGCGCGAAACCGCCACTTTCGATCGCGCTAAATCCTTCCTCATGGGCATAAGCATCCAGGTCGGAACGTGCCGCCGCGCGTGGGTCGAAATGGACCTGCACAACTTCCTCGCCGTCGATCCAGCCGGCGTCGGTCGTGAGGACCGCCGGATGCTGCGCGAGGCTCGTTTCGCCCGACCAGAAGCACGGCGTCGTGTAGGTCGCGGATTTGTTGAGGCCATTTTCGATCAGCAGGTCGCGGCCCAACAAGCGGAAGTAGCCGGGGACGTCGCCGCCGAGCAATTCCAGCACGGCGATGATCTTTTCGTGCAGAGCCGGCGCATCATAGCGATCGGCGAGCTTGGGCAGCAACTCGGCGCCATCGGGCCGCAGAAACCGCACCACGGGGTTATTCCACGATGTCTCGTCGTAACGGCGCAGGATCTCGGCGTCCGCCCCCGGACGGTTGTTGAAGATGGCCACGGGCACGAACCGATCTGCAATCAGTTCCACCATCAAGGGATGTGTCAGGACATCCTGCCCGAAACGCACGCACGTCGAGCAGCCCGGAACCTCCTGGAAGAGCAGCAGAACAGGTTTGTCCCGCTCGGCCGCGATCGCGAGACCGGCGTCCAGATCGCGCAGCCAAGCGACGTCGCCGAGCTCGCGATGCTCGCGCAAGGAGATCAGATTTTGTTGCATGGCTGTAATTTAGTGCGCGCGGATCGCAATGCAATGCGGGCGGGGGCGGCCGCGGTGTGATTCCGGGCCGGCTCGAGCGAGTCTGTATCCTGAAAAGACGTCGCAATTGCATCCATTTCCGGTTCCAGTTTCGGTTGCGGATAGCGATATACCTGTGAAAATAGAGATTCGCCTGCAAGTCGACTTAGGCGAGTGACCGGGCTCCGCCACGTATGTCCAAGCAATTGCTAAAGGTGGCGGTACATGATCTCGATGCGTGTTTCTTCGCTCGGTCACTTTTTTGGTGGCAGGCCGTGAATAATAATCGGATTATTAAATAGTGGCATCCCGCCATCGAGCATACTTTTCATATGCGACTCATCTTGATCGCATTGTTGAAAAGGAAGCTACTATGAAAACCCACGACGACATCATCGACCTCGGCGCTGCCCAGGACGAAACGCACGGCGCCCTGCCGACGGGTCAGCAGGACGTGCAGCCCGGGGACAAGTTCATCCTCGGCGGCATCAGCGCCGACGATTGACTGACGTGTGGCGTGCAGTCTTCGCTCTGCACGCCACCGCTCGCTGACCCCTTCGATGATTGAGACCCCCTCCGCCGCAACGCACTGGTGCCAAGTCGGCGAGACATATATTTTTCTGGATTTGGCGCGTGACCGCTATTTTACGCTCGAACCAAGCGCAGCCGCTAGATTCTCGAGTATCGTTCACGGCACAGGCACTCAGGAAGCCGGCGACCGGGAGTGGCTTACCTCGCGCGGATTGCACAATCTGGCACCGCCGGTTGATCGATCACGTCCAGAGGCGTTTGCTCCGACCTGGAGCTTTATCGAAGCGCGGGGCCTCGAAAGAGCCTCCGCGATCGATACATCGCGCGCCATATGCGCCTTGGCCATAGCTCGGCGACATGTTCGGAAGCTCCCGCTGACACAAATCTTGGCGGATATCTCACGAGTTGCGCCGCTACCGCCGCCGGGTCAACGATCGGCTGCCCGCCAAGCCACAGCGGCGTTCCAGCGAGCGCGACATTATTTTTCCGGAATAGACGAATGCCTCAGCCGCGGCGTCGCGATGCGCCGCGTGCTGGCCGGAAAGGGGTGCGAGGCGCGGCTCGTTATCGGCGTGACCTTGCCATTCGCTGCGCATTGCTGGGTTCAACTGGGCTCGGCCGTATTGACCGACCCGCTAGATGTCGTGACCCCATATACACCGATACTGATCGCCTGATGCCCAAGTACTTTCGCCTCGAGATTCCCAGTGCTCCGGGACGACCTCAACACGCTAAAGCCAATGCGGACGCACACGTCTTTTCGTTTCCTGGCGGTCGGCTGCAGTGCGAGGCGGCACCGCTCGAACTTGGCGGGCTAGGCTATCTGATCGGCCACCTCTTCGAGCGAGGCGAAAAGTCCTGCCGGGTACTGGACTTGCAGGAGGCGGCGATCGAAAAGATTAACGCGTCGGGCGGCAAGTCCCTCGTGTCAGACTATTGGGGTGGCTATGTAGCTATCCTGGCGCGGCCCGATGGAGCGATAGCGATTTTCCGCGATCCTTCGGGCTTGTTGCCCGTCTACTTCCGCGACGATGGAACGGGAGTCACGGTGTCGAGCGACGCGGCAGATCTCGGCAAGCGCGGCGGCGTCGATTATCTGGCGATCGTCAGGTTTCTGGCCAGCGCCGGCGCTCCTAGCAGAGAGACTTGTCTCGAAGGCGCTCGAGTCCTTCTTCCGGGGGAATGCCTGATAATTTCCCATGGCTCCCACCGCTGGGAGACCTGGTGGTCACCGTGGGATTGGACGGAGGTCCCGGAGGGGCGGTTCGATGCGGCAGCGCGGAAGCTTCGCGCCGTCGCGCTCGATTGCATTGAAAGCTGGGCGTCCTGCTTCGATTCCATCCTTATCGGCGTGTCTGGCGGGCTGGATTCCTCGATCGTCGCCTGCGCCGCTGCTCGCCGCGCAGCCGCGCTCCATTGCCTCACGATGGTCGAAGACGACGCCATTGGCGACGAGCGTCGCTATGCTTCCACTGTTACCGAGGCGATCGGTGTCCCGTTGCTCGAAGCCCGCTATGACCTCGGCGCGGTGGATATCGGTCGCGCTGTGGCGCCGCACCATCCGTGGCCGCACGCACCTTTCTACATGCAGGCGATCGAGTCGGTTCATGAAGGTCTCTGCCGCGAGCATCAGATCGACGCGTTCTTCTCGGGCAATGGTGGGGACAATATCTTCTGCTCGCTCCGCAGTGCCTCGCCGTTCGTCGATCGCTTCATGGCGCAGGGACCGCGCCATGGGCTCTTCGACACGCTGCGCGATCTGAGCGATTTGACCTGCGCGAGCGGTGCTACGATCTTGCGGTATGCCTGGGATCGGTATCGTGACCGCAGTCGTGCGCCGTCGCTCCACCGCGACCACTGCGGGCTTTCGTCCGCCGCGGTCGCCGAACTGGATCAACCCGGACTTTCTCATCCTTGGATGGAAGCGCCCGAGGGCGCGCTGCCCGGTAAGGCGGCGCATGTGAGGATGCTCGCGCGCGCCCAGCGCAGCATTGAACTCTATCCCCGCCGTACGCATCCGCAGCATGTCGCGCCGCTGTTGTCGCAACCGATCGTCGAAGCATGTCTGTCGATCCCGACTTGGCAGTGGATCGCAGGCGGGAGGGATCGGGCCGTCGCTCGGGCGGCCTTCAAATCCGTCGTGCCTTCGGAGTTGCTACGCCGCACCTCCAAAGGCGGTCCCGGCGGCTTCATGCATCGTATATTTCAGGCGAACGCCGAAAAAGCTGGCGATCAACTTCGAAACGGCTTGCTCGCGCGAGCGGGTCTGCTCGACCTCACAATCCTGGACGGGGCATCGCAGCCTACCGTCGGCGGGTTCGAGAAGGCGCAACGGATTCTCGCGCTTTGTGCCGCCGAAAGCTGGGCTCGTTCGTGGACGGACGTTGGCCGGTCATGACGGCTTGCGCCGCTCGGCTCGTGGCACTTGCGGACAGCCTTGCTCCCATTGCGCCGCCATCTTGGACCAGCGGTCATATACGCCACTGTCCGCCAGTTCCGGATCGCGCCGATCGCGAAGCCAGAAGTCGAACCACGCCAGATTCTCCCGCATCGCGCGCAGCCGGTTGGCGGGAATGTGAAACAGGTGCGTCTCGTCGGTTGCGGCTGTCTCGCCGGGATAGAGGCTGATCTGCGCCGGCACCTTGGCGTCGCGAAGCGCGGTATAGAAATCGATCGCGCCTGCAAAGGGAGAGGCCATTTGCTGGAGGATTGGGCCGCAGACTTCGCTGGGGCGAAGCGACGGTGACAGGCTACGATAGGCGTCAAGGAACGAGCCCGACGGCGGGCCTCCGAAAACGGCGTGATAACCGTCTTTTGGATCCGAATAGGATGCAGGCTCCAGATAATTCCCATCGCCGCTTGATGCGGCACGAAACCGCGACGACTGGGTCATGGCAACGTTCACCATTTGCGATCCGCGGCTGTAGCCGGCGATACCCACGCGGTCGGGATCGATAACACCTTGGTCTGCCAACTCTGCGATCGCATCCTCAAAGCTGTGGACTCCATTCAGCCAGATTAGCTGCCGCAATTGCGCTGGACTGTTCGCACCCGTCCCCGCTGACCATTGCATATAGGCATTCCACAGGTCCGGCGACTGGCGCGCCGACGGGTCGTTCATGAGGATGACGACATATCCGCGTTCGGCAAACATCTGGGCGGGATAGGCCCATTGCAGATCGGGGCTCGCAAAGCGCTCGTCCGCGTCGCTGCCATGCGTGATGATGATGGCCGGGTACCGGGAGTTTGCGCGATATTCGCGCGGCCAGATAATGAATCCGGTCGCCTGGTAGCCTGACCGGTTTGTCCAATGATGCGGTGTTGCTTGCAGCGGCTTAATCGCCTCATGTGAGGGCGAAAGCGGCGCCAGGGCGCGGATGTGCCCGGTTTCCGGAACGACTTGCACGAGCCGGGGGGCTTGATTGAGAGCTTCCTCAATGCAAATGCCCCACGCGAGATCCTTGCGAAAATCGCATGCCGTTAAGCTGCCGCGTCCGATAAGCGGCTTTGCGCCGGCGGCTGTGAGCCGGACCAGCCCGAACCGCGGATGCGAGATCGTGCGCACGCCAAGCAGCGCGGTCCGCCCGTCGGCCGATATCCAATTTCCTGCCGACCGGGGGTCACCGATATAAAAGGGTTGGGGGCCATAACGGATTTTGCGGCCATCGGCGCGCGTCTCGGTCAGGGCGAGCGCGGCTCCGAAGCCTTCGCTCGCCAGTACCCCGCCATTCGGTCCACGCACCAGGCCGACCGCCGGAAAACCGGAGCTCTGCTCGATGGGGCGGCTCGCCTTGGTCGCAATGCTCCAGGCAAAGGTCCCGATGCCAGGGGCTTGTTCCGCACCGCCTTGCTCCAATTGGTAGCGCGGGCCTTTGCTCGTCCATTCGACGTTCCCGCCATAATAGAAAGCGAGACGGTCGCTCGATGGCCGCGATGCCACCAGCCATTCCTCGCCCGTGGCCGACCTTATTCGCAGTTCGACCGTTGCCTTGACCGGTGCGCGTCGCCGATTGCGCTGAGCGACGACCGCCGCATCGACGGATACGTCCACCGGTTCTGGACGGGGTTTGAGCGTCGCATACCACAGCCAATGTCCGTCGGGAGACCAGTCATGATAGGATATGCCGATCCGGCGAGGTGCACCACTCCGTACCGCGAAGAGGCCACCTTCGGTCTGGCCGACGGTGACGAGTGCATCGCGCTCGAGCAGAGTCTTGATCGTCCCTCGTGTATCGAGCCCATAGAGCTGAAGACCCTTGCCCCGATCGATCAGCAGGCTCCAACCCCTGCCTTCCGGCAGGGGCTTGAGCTGTTCCGCGCTTGGGGCCCGCAGAATTTCGCGGGAGGCACGCGAGCGCAGGTCGATCAGATAAAGGATCGAGATGGTCTCGTTCTTCTCGATATCCGCTCGCCGTTCGAGATAGGCGAGCGACTTGCCGTCGCTCCCTAAGCTCAGGCCGAAATCGATGGGGGCCGTCACGACATCTTCGATCGTCCAGTGACGGCCTTCCTTCGCGTGAGTGGAGACGCCGCCAGTGAGTACGACCCCTAAGATCAGCGGCAACCGAAGCGTGTTACCAGTCATGCCGGACCGTCACGCTCAGGAAGCGGCCGATCGCCGACCCGTTGGTGGTGTCGAACGGTGTGTCGAACGGCGACGTGGTGAAAATCGGCTCGGGTTTGCTGTTGAAGACATTCTGTGCGCTCAGCGAGACTTCCGTGCCCGCGCCGAGGCGGACTCGACCGGTAAGGTCTAATGTTGTCGATGCTCCGAGCTTCACGGTCGCCGGACGGCGATTGTCCGTGACGCCGCCGCTGTGATTCAGGAAAGCCGCGAGCGAAAAGACCTTGCCGCTGAACGTGACCCCGCCGCGGGCCCGGAAATGCGGAGGGTGAAAGACCGTTCCGGCAAGGTCCGTCACCGGCAAACCGGGAAGAAGTTGCTGCCTACTGTCCAGCCATGTGGCTCCGGCATTCAGGCTCAGCTGCCGGTCGTCGCCAAGCTCCGCATCATATCGGACCGCGACGTCGACGCCGCGGTATTTCTGCCGTGCGATATTGCGGTCGCGCGCATCGAGGAAGGCCACGACGCGCGCCGGGACGTAAGGAGAGCCCGTGATGTTCTGGAGCCCGCCATCGGCGCCGGCGAAAATATCATCGAGCAGGGTTGGCGCAGGATTGAGGGTGACCAGGTCGGCATAGATCGGATTGTTCAGAACGCCGGCACCCGAGGCGAGCGGCGGCGCAACACGATCCTTATAGTCGATCCGGAAATAGCTCGCCGATAACTCGAGGCCAGGCAAGGGTTTCAGGGTGGCGCTGAAGGTCCAGTTTTCCGAGCGTTCGGGCTCGAGCCGATCGTTTGGTCCGAGCGCATAAGCGACCGTCGATCCCGCCGGAAATCCCTGTCCGAAGCCGCCGACCGGTACGAGCAACGCAACATAGCCGGAATATTGCTGGTACAGCGTTGGGAGCTTGAAAGACTTGCCCCACGACACGCCGAGCCGGACCTGTTCGATCGGATCGTAAACGAAGCTGAGCTTCGGCGTGACGATATCGCCGGAGTCCGAATAATCCTCGTAGCGCAGGGCGCCGGTGAGCGATGCGCGATGCGCGAAGGCGAGGTCCAGATCAGGACTGGCGAGAGGAAGCAGAAGCTCGCCATAGGCGAAATCATTATGGCGGGAGCGGGCAAAGCTGCGCGTGCCGATCTCCGATTCGAAGCGGTTGGTGCGATAGCCCCCGCCAAAGGCCAGCCGCGCGGCGCCCGCAGGAAGCTCGAACAGAGAGCCTTCGAGACCCGCTTCGATCGCGATATTCCGGTTGAAGAAATGCCGCGCGGTTGCGGTGCTCGGCGCGCCGCCGCTGAAGTTCTGGCTGAGGCCGTCGGTCGTGTCAGTCCCGAAAAAGGCGCCCGCTTTCAGCTTCCAGTTCGCCGATAACTCAGCCGACAGCGTCGGTGCGACGCCGAATGTTTCGAACTCGGTGCGCGCCTCGAGCCCGGAGTTTCGGAGCGGTTGGGCCACCGTGAACGCCGTTGCCGTCTTCATTCGTCCGCGCTTGTGAATGAGATCGGCCGCCAGGGTAACACCGCCGCCCAGCGACTGGTGTCCGCTCAACAGGATCGCATGCCGACGAAGATTAGGAAACAACGTGGAATCGGGGTTGTTGGCAGCCGCATAGGTCCGATCCTTCGCCCGGACCGCGGTGCCGTGCGAATAGTCATAAGCCGCGATGATGCCGCCGTCTGACCAGCTTGAACCGCCGAGCAGATTATATTGTTGCTGGAAATTGCCGCCGTCGGTCGACAGGCCGAGCCGCGCGCTGGCCGAAACGCCTTCATAGTCGCGCTTGAGGAGAATATTGACCACGCCGGCGACCGCATCAGCGCCGTAGATGGCCGATGCCCCGTCGGCGACGATCTCAACGCGATCGACCGCCGCGATCGGAATGGCGCTGACGTCGATGACCGAGTTGACGCTGCTATAGGCGAAGCGATTGCCGTTGATCAGCGTCAGCGTGGCATTGGGACCGATGCCGCGCAGGTTGAAGGCCGGTGTGTCGATCGGCGAACTGGCCGACGATATCGCCCGCCGCACCCTGCTGCAGGGGCTCAATGTGCGGCTACACCTTGGCGACGATGGCGCGGAAACCGGCAAGTTCGAAATTCCGGCTGGCGGCCGGCGCTATCGCGCGCTCGAACTGCTCGTGAAGCAGAAGCGGCTCGCGAAAGACGCGCCGGTGCCGTGCATCGTCCAGTCGGCGACCGGCATCCTCGCCGAAGAGGACAGCTATGCCGAAAACGCCATGCGTGAAAATCTGCATCCGCTCGACCAGTTCCGCGCCATGCAGGCGATGGTCGACAAGGGCAACGAAGTCGAAGCGATCGCGGCGCATTTCATGACCACGCCCGCGGTGGTTCGGCAGCGTCTGAAGCTCGCCTCGGTGTCGCCCGCACTACACGACCTCTATGCCCAGGACGACATGACGCTCGACCAACTCATGGCCTTCACGGTGTCGGACGACCATGAGCGGCAGGTTCAGGTCTGGGAACTGCTTGCGCACAGCTGGAACAAGTCGCCCGCCTTCATCCGTCAGAAGCTCACCGAGAACAGCGTACGGGCGGCGGACAAGCCTTTGCCCGATCGTCTCGTCGCCGACCTCACCGCCTGGCGGACGCTCGCGCTGCAGGATGCCTTGCCGCAGACCGAAGCCGAGCTGTGGGACGCGCTCATCGCGCTCGACGCGAACGAGCAAACAGCGCGAGCGTGACGGTAGATGCCGCCCCAAACAGGTCGATCGCGAGATGACCGGTGTCGAGCGAAGCGAAAGTCGGCGGCACGAACAGGTGGAGCAATTGATCCAAGCCCACCATCGTTGCTGCGATCGCCGCCATAGTCCGTTCCGGCCCACCGCCCTTCCAGGCCGCATAGCCGACAGCAACAGCCAAGAAAGCGAGAAACAAGGCGATGCGCATGCCCTGAAACTTTCACGGCTGTCGCTCCCGGTCAACCGGCGTCAGGCCGCTGCAACTCGCGCGCCGGTTCCCGCCTCGCCAAGCGATGGGCATTCATGGAGGTCATAACCCGCCGTCTCGCGCCCAATATCGGCGAGTTCGCCATGGACCCGAAGGATATCGCCGCTGACATCGACGAGCGCCATCTGTGCCTTCATCAATCGGCGGATCGTTGCGTGGCCTCTGGTTGCCGGCACCCCGTTGGTATCCCGCCGTGCTGTGACGACGCTGGTCATCAGTGAAGACACCGCGATGAGCGCATCGTCGATCCGGACTTCGGCGGCCGGGACCTCGCGGATTAGACGGGCTGCCGTGATGGTAATTGCTTGGGACATGACTTCTCCTCTGCCGGAAGCATCGCTCCGGCCTATTGGTGACGGACAGGATGAAAGGATCAGCCGGAGATCAGACGGGTGAGCGTTTCACCGATCGTCACCCCCGACAGCGTAAGCAGGATCAATCCGGCAAACATCGCCGCCATGATCCAAACTTTGCTCGAACGCGCGTGATCGCGCCTCCAGAGACCCTTGGACGGCGGGCCAACCGCAATGGCATGCTTGGTGAGCGATGCATGATCGTTCAGCGCCAGTGCGGCCGGCTCTCCGTCCGGGAAATCGGATGGCATCAATCTGGCCTTCGCCGGTAGTATGATCGCGTCCCATGGTATCCGGTCATAGGTCTGCTTGAGATGCGCATAGCGGATGGCCGCCTCGGCTCGGTTGACTGCTCCCAAAATATCGCGTGCGGTCGTGAGCCTCAAATCGACGGCCTGCTTCGAGATATTGAGCCGCCGCGCAATCTGCTTCGAGGTCTGATGCTCAAGCACAAGATCGAGGCAAGCGCGCTGCTTGTCCGTGAGCCGCGCCCAGCACAATTCATCCTCTGACGGCTGCGACCCCGAATCATTCATTGTTACACTGTTGTCAAAATCGGGCGTTTCACAAGTTCCAGCATGATTTTTATCCGTTCCGATGCGGAGCGACCTACGCCACGGCCTGTCTTTCTACGAGACGGTACGACGGCGCGAAAACCTTGTTGAATTCGGGTTTCTTCTGCGTCTCTTACTCATCCCCGTCGAGCCGGGCACCTTCGCCTTAGCTCATGAAACGGGGACCCCGATGGGCGCAGAACCGATCCGGCTGGAGGCACGTCATCGTAGCGCGCGCATGCTGCGCACGGCGATGGGCGGCGCGATCGCGGCGTGGCTCGCTGACTGCGAAGTTATCGAGATCATGCTCAATCCCGACGGTCGGCTCTGGGTCGACCGGCTGGGGCAGGGGATCGAAGATAGCGGAAACACGCTGAGCGCCGCCGACGGCGAGCGCATCATCCGGCTCGTCGCGCATCATGTCGGCGCCGAAGTGCATAGCAGCGCACCGCGCGTGTCGGCCGAGCTGCCCGACGGTGGCGAGCGTTTCGAGGGACTACTGCCGCCGGTCGTTGCAGCGCCGACCTTTGCGATCCGCAAACCGGCGATCGCCGTCTTCACGCTCGGCGATTATGTCACCTCGGGCATCATGTCGGCGGATGCTGCGGACATACTTCGCTGCGGCGTGCGCGATCGGCTCAACATCCTCGTTGCGGGCGGCACCGGGACCGGCAAGACGACGCTGACCAACGCGTTGCTCGCCGAAATTGCCGGCAGCCGCGACCGGATCGTGTTGATCGAGGACACGCGCGAACTGCAGTGCGCGGCGCCCAATCTCGTCGCGATGCGCACCAAGGATGGTGTCGCCTCGCTGTCCGACCTTGTGCGCTCGTCGCTGCGCCTTCGGCCCGACCGCATCCCGATCGGCGAGGTCCGCGGCGCCGAGGCTCTCGACTTGCTGAAAGCCTGGGGCACTGGCCACCCCGGCGGTGTCGGCACCATCCATGCCGGCAGCGCGCTCGGCGCGCTGCGCCGCATGGAGCAGCTGATCCAGGAAGCCGTCATCACCGTTCCGCGCGCGCTGCTCGCGGAGACGATCAATCTCGTCGCCGTGCTCGTTCGCGACGGAACGGGCCGGCGTCTCGCCGAACTCACGCGCGTCGACGGGTTCGACCGGTTGAACCTCGAATATCGCCTCACACCCCTCATCACCCCCGAAGGAGACATACCATGATCCATGTCCTGCGGCATGGCGCGCGCCGCGCCATGCTCTGCTCCACCGCGCTCTTCGTTGCACTTGCGGTATCCGCGCCGGCCTATGCCGGCGGCTCGTCGATGCCGTGGGAAGCGCCGCTGCAGTCGATCCTCGAGAGCATCGAAGGGCCGGTTGCCAAGATCGTCGCGGTGATCATCATCATCGTGACCGGCCTCAGCCTGGCGTTCGGCGATACCTCTGGCGGCTTCCGGCGGCTGGTCCAGATCGTGTTCGGCCTGTCGATCGCGTTCGCCGCCTCAAGCTTCTTCCTCTCCTTCTTCTCCTTCGGCGGCGGAGCGCTCGTCTGATGAGCCGGGAAGGGGAAGTGCCGGGTTTTTTTGCTCCGGTTCACCGGGCGCTCGCCGAGCCGATCCTGCTCGGCGGCGCGCCGCGGAGCCTCGCGATCGTCAACGGCACGCTCGCGGGCGCCGTCGGTCTTGGCCTTCGGCTCTGGATCGTGGGTCTCGCGATCTGGGCGGTCGGCCATGCTCTCTCGGTCTGGGCTGCGCGGCGCGATGCGCAGTTCGTCGACGTCGCCCGCCGTCACCTCAAATATCCTGTCTGGATGCGCTGATGATGAACCTTTCCGAATATCGAACGAAATCCGCCCGCCTCGCCGATTTTCTCCCTTGGGTCTGCCTGGTGGCGGAGGGCGTGGTGCTGAACAAGGACGGCTCCTTCCAGCGCACGGCGCGCTTTCGCGGGCCCGACCTCGACAGCGCCACGCCTGCCGAACTCGTCGCGGTTACCGCGCGGTTGAACAACACCCTCCGCCGTCTCGGATCTGGCTGGGCGGTGTTCGTCGAGGCGCAGCGTGTGCCCGCCTTATCCTATCCGGTCTCGGAGTTCCCCGACCCGGTGTCCGAACTGGTCGATGTCGAGCGCCGCGAGCAGTTCCGCGAGGAAGGCGCGCATTTCGAGAGCTTCTATTATCTGACCCTGCTCTGGATGCCGCCGGCGGAAGAAGCCGCGCGCGCCGAGGCTTGGCTCTATGAAGGCCGATCGAGGACCGGCGTCGACGCGCAGGAACTGCTGAACGGCTTCATCGATCGCACCGGCCGCGTGCTCCATCTCGTCGAGGGCTTCATGCCCGAGGCTGAATGGCTCGGCGACGGCGAGACGCTGACCTATCTGCACAGCTGCATATCGACCAAGGTCCAGCGCGTCCGGGTGCCCGAGACACCGGCCTATCTCGACGCGCTGCTCGCCGACGAGGCGCTCGTCGGCGGTCTCGAACCGCGGCTCGGCGACCATCATCTGCGCACCCTGACCATCACCGGCTTCCCGAGCGTCACCTTCCCGGGGCTGCTCGACGAGCTCAACCGCCAGGCCTTCGGCTATCGCTGGTCGTCGCGCGCGATCATGCTCGACAAGACCGATGCGACGAAGCTGCTGACCAGGATCCGGCGGCAATGGTTCGCCAAGCGCAAGTCGGTCGCAGCGATCCTCAAGGAGGTGATGACCAACGAGGCCTCGGTCCTGATGGACAGCGATGCCTCGAACAAGGCGGCGGACGCCGACATGGCGTTGCAGGAGCTCGGCGCCGACGAGGCGGGCATTGCCTATGTCACGGCGACGATCACGGTCTGGGACCGGGACCCGGCGCTAGCGGCCGAAAAGCTCCGGCTGGTCGAGAAGATCATCCAGAGCCGCGACTTCAGCTGCACGGTCGAAGGCGTAAACGCGCTCGATGCCTGGTTCGGCAGCCTGCCCGGGCATGTCTATGCCAATGTCCGCCAGCCCCCGGTCTCCACCCTCAATCTCGCCCACCTCGTCCCCCTCTCGGCGGTGTGGGCGGGGGCGGAACGGGACGAGCATTTCGGTGAAGCCCCCTTGCTGTACGGCAAGACCGAAGGCTCGACCCCGTTCCGTTTCTCGCTGCATGTCGGCGACGTCGGGCACTGTCTTGTCGTCGGCCCGACCGGCGCCGGCAAGTCGGTGCTGCTCGCGCTGATGGCGATGCAGTTC
>LNFM01000627.1_pt1 | contig 89622 bp, 86 predicted proteins | sample 596031 | NCBI WGS metagenome assembly LNFM01 (sample SAMN04254537, study PRJNA301005) | activated carbon metagenome | isolation source: dual media filters at the Ann Arbor, Michigan drinking water treatment plant | place: USA: Ann Arbor | reverse complement strand
AGGTCGAGGTCGAGACGCCCAAGGCGCTCACGCGGCGCCAGCGCGAACTGCTCGAGGAATTCGAGCGCGAGTCCAACAAGGAAACCAACCCCGCCTCATCGGGCTTTTTCGCCCGGGTGAAGGAATTTTTCGAGGGCAAGGGGGCGTAGGGGGGCGTCGAGCATTGGACAACTCGCTATGACTTCGAAGGACGAATGGGTAAGAGCGTCCGAAGCGGTCGCAATGCTTAAGCCAATATTGCCTGCTTATTCTGCACGACTTCGGATCTGCAAACGTGCTTACGAAGGCCTCATCGGCGCACGCGCGGAGCAGTTCCATTTTGATCAGCACGTCTTCCGTGACAAAGACCTCCCGACAGAGTTTTGGTGGGCGGGAGGTCATGATGCGCTTGAGCAAGATTGGGCAGCAGGCGACTTCTCGACCTGGATTAGCAACGGCAGCATCCAACTAAAAGCATTCGGAGTTACATTTGCGCGCGTCGACATCGAGAGGCTTCTCCCAGCACAAAATCACCTGAAGTCTACAGGTTCAGTGGTGGCTGGAGAGGATCAGAAAATAATCGAAATCCTGCGAGCACTCGTCCCATCTGCTGCGCAGTCTTACAGACAAGCAGTTCTCGATCTTGGAGATGAAGGCAGAATTTCCTTTCGGGGTCCTGCGCTCGAACTGCGAGAGGCGCTAAGGGAGATCCTCGACCATCTGGCACCAGACGGAGAAGTGGAGGCTGCCGAAGGATACGCTCGAGAGAAAGACAGAAGAGGGCCGACGATGAAGCAAAAAGTGCGCTTCATCATGAGGAAGAAGGGGAAAGGGTCATCCAGCGACGTACCAGAAAAGACTGTGATTGCCTTTGAGGAAGCGATCGCAAACCTCACTCGCGCAATCTATGACCGATCATCTATGGCGACCCACGTCGCGACTGACCGGCAAACGGTTGTCCAACTCCGCCGTTTGTTGGCAGCAATATTCCACGAGATTATTGAGCTCTAGCGCTGCCTAGCTTCGTCTTCCGATGCCATTTGCTCCCCGCCTCCCCCACCCCCTTGAAATCCCGCCCCGCCGCACCGAACTGAACATCGACCAATAACGGCTCGATGATTTCAGAAAAGGTGCGCTATGGACTACATGCCATTGATCACGGGCTGGATTGCCAGCCAGCTCGTCAACCGCGGGCGCGGCGACCTCATCAGCTTCGTCGTCACCGGCGTCATCGGCGCGTTCGTCGGCGGCTACATCCAGCAGTACGCCAAGCTCGACCTGATGAAGATCGGCAATCCGCTGCTCGAACAGCTCGCCGTGTCGGTCATGGGCGCCGTCGCCGTGCTCCTGCTCGCGCGCGTCGTCAACCAGCCGCGTTGAGCCCCGACGCTTTGAGGGAGGCGCCGTCATGGTCCTGCGGCTCTTGGCCATCGCCGTGATTGGCTTCTACCTCGGCGGCTACCTGCCGCGCGTGCTGGTGAGCGGCCAGCACGGCTGGGTCGTGTGGCTGCTGGCGGCGATTCTGGTGTTCGGCGCACCGCGCGCGTTGCGGCTGGTCGGACGGCGCGCGGTCGCACTCGGGCGGAAGGCTTAACGACGCTCACGGCTCGTCACTTACGCGTTATGGCGCCATCGCGCCCTTTGCCTGCGGCGGCATTCGGCTAATCTGTGATGGAATCACTCCCAGAAAGGGATTTCCGTCATGATCATCCGTCGCCCGCCCGACATTCGCGCCTCCGAGATCACGCCGAAGTCGGTGTATCTGCGACGGCGCGAATTTTTAGGCGGTGCGGCGGCGCTCGGGGTTGCGGCGGCATTGCCGTTCGGTCCGGCGTGGGCCGCGCTGACGGCCGCGAAAAGCCCGTTCTCGACCGACGAGCCGCAGACGCCGCTCAAGGACGTCACGAGCTACAATAATTTCTACGAGTTCGGCACCGACAAGGACGACCCGGCGAAGAACGCCCACACGCTGACGACGACGCCGTGGAAGATCAAGGCCGATGGGCTGATCGACAAGCCGGCGGAGTACGATCTTGACGACCTGATCAAGGACATCGCGCTCGAGGAACGCATCTACCGGATGCGCTGCGTCGAGGGCTGGTCGATGGTGATCCCGTGGGTCGGCATTCCCCTCGCGAGCGTGCTCAAGCGGCTGGAGCCGCAGAGCAGCGCCAAGTACGTGGCGTTCGAAACGCTGGTGCGGCCGTCCGAGATGCCCGGCCAGAAGGGTTTGTTCCAGGCGCTACCGTGGCCCTACGTCGAAGGGTTGCGGCTCGACGAAGCGATGCATCCGCTGACCATTCTCGCGATCGGGCTCTACGGCGAAAAGCTGCCGAACCAGAACGGCGCGCCTGTCCGGCTCGTCGTGCCGTGGAAGTACGGGTTCAAATCCATCAAGTCGATCGTGCGCATCAGCCTGACGGACTCGCAGCCGAAGATTTCGTGGGAGGTCGCGAACGCGCGCGAGTACGGCTTCTACTCCAACGTCAATCCGGACGTCAGCCACCCGCGCTGGAGCCAGGCGACGGAGCGTCGGATCGGCGGCTCGACCGGCGGTCTCGGCGGCCTGTTCGCCAAGCGTCATCCGACGCTGATCTTCAACGGCTATGGCGATCAGGTCGCGAAGCTCTACGACGGAATGGACCTGAAGAAGAATTTCTGACGATGGCGCGCGCGGCCCAGCAGCGCTCGATGGTTTCGCGGGTCGTGCTCGGCAGCGATCCCGTGCGCCGCGCGATCTACATCGTCGGCATGGTTCCAGCGGTCTGGTATTTTTATGCCGGCATCAACAATCAGCTCGGCGCCGATCCGCTGAACGTGCTGGAACGCGCGCTCGGCCTGTGGGCGCTGCGCTTCCTCGTCGCCGGCCTCGCGATCACGCCGCTGCGCCGGCTCGGCGGGCCCAATTTCATCCGCTACCGTCGCGCCATCGGGCTGCTCGCGTTCTATTACGCGGCGTTGCATCTGACGACGTATCTCGTACTCGACCAAGGGCTCGACCTCGCGGCGATCTGGGCGGATATCGTCAAGCGGCCGTACATCACTGTGGGGATGCTGGCGTTCATCGTGCTGGTGCCGCTGGCGGTGACATCGAACGGGCCGTCGATCCGCCGTCTTGGCGCGCGCTGGAACAGCCTCCATCGCCTCGTGTATATCGCGGCCGCTGCGGGCGCGCTTCATTTCATCATGCTGGTGAAGGTGTGGCCGTTAGAGCCGCTGATCTACGCGGCCCTCGTCGCGGGGCTGCTGCTGTTTCGGTTTCAGGCCTATGCCCGCAAGCGATGGGCGCCCCAGCCTGCCGCCAAGCGCGAGCGCACGCGATCCGCGAGTTGAAATTGCTCAGGTGAAGCCGCAGTTCGCACGGATATCCGCGGTCTCCGGACCCGCCAGCAGCGTTATCAGCGCGCGCGCCGCATCCTGGTTCGGCGAGCGCGCGACGACGCCAGCGGTATAGGTCGTCGCGAGATCGCAACCGCTGGGCAGCGACGCGATCAGACGGATACCGGGCGTCGAGAGGATCTCCGTCACCTGCGTGCAGCCGATCGGCCGGCGATCCGTCGATGCCGCGAGCGCGCGCATGGCAGTCGCGCCGTTCGGGAACGTGCGCAGCCGCGATTTCAGTTCGACGGCAATGCCGAGGCGCTCGAGCACTGAGGCAATGTGGATGCCGGCGGTCGATTGCTCGGTATCGGGCACATAAATGGCGTCGGCGCCGAGCAGGGCCTCCTTGAGCCGCGCGGCGTCGGCAACGTCGGGTGCCGGATCGTCGCTGCGCACCGCGATCGCCGTCTCGACGCGACCGACATCCGTGACCGTTTCCGCGATGACGTCGCCGGCCGCCGCGAGATTGCGCAGGATCGCTGAGGTCAGGACGACGACGTCGGTGGGATGGCCGCCAGCAAGTTTGGCGCGCATGGCGCCGACCGCGCCGAACGTGCCATCGATCGCACAACCGTGCTGCCCACGAAACGCCGCGTCGATGGCCCCGAACAATCCCTGCGCCGCACCGCCGCTCAACACCGACAATTTCTGCATCGCGTGTCCTACTTCACCGTGATCTTCGCAGTCTCGATCACTTTCGAGATACGCCTTGAACTCCGCCGGGGTCATCTTCATGCCCGTCGCGCCCTGCTTCGCCCAGGCATTCTTGACCTCCGGCAGCGCCACCACCTTGGCAATCTCCGCGTTCAGCAGATCGACGATCGGCTGCGGCGTGCCGGCCGGCGCCATGATGCCGAGCCAGATCGTCGCCTCGAAACCGGGGAGCCCCGCTTCCGCCGCCGTCGGCACGTTCGGGAGCACGCTGGAACGCGCCGGACCCGTCGTGGCCAGCGCATTGACCTGCCCGGCGTCGATGGTCGGCGCCATCGTCGTCACCGCGTCCATCATCATCTGAACGTGACCGCCGATGACGTTGTTGCGCGCTTCGCCGCTCCCTTTGTGCGGGACGTGCACGATCGACGTGCCGCTCGTCGATTTGAAGTTCTCGCCGGCGAGATGATAGGGCGTGCCGGGTCCCGACGACGCGTAGTTGAGTTCGCCCGGTTTCGCTTTGGCGAGCGCGATGAACTCGGCAAGCGTCTTCGCCGGTACCGACGGATGCACGACGATGACGAGGTCCGAATAGTTGACCGGCGCGACCGGCACCAGATCCTTCATCAGCGCGTAGTTCTTCTTGGGGATCAGCGTTTCGTTGGCGGTGTGGGTGTTGGACATCATCAGCAGCGTGTAGCCGTCGGGCGCCGCCTTGGCCGCCTCGGTCGTTCCGATTACGGCGCCGCCGCCCGGCCGGTTCTCAACGACGAATGATTGGTTGAGCGTCTGCGAGAGGTGGTGTGCGATGACGCGGGCGTAGATGTCGGCCGGGCCGCCCGCTCCGAACGGCACGATGATGCGGATGCGGTTCGATGGGTAGGACTGTGCGAACACCGAGCCCGCGAGCATCACCACGAGGCCCAGCGCGACGGCAACTTTCTTGATCGCAGACATAAAATTGACTCCTCTGGCAACTGACCCGCACCAGCGACATCGCGCGGCAGGCCGCGACGGAGCGCGCGCGGCCTCGATGGTGTGCCGGCGCGCAACAAAAAATAGCGATTCGCCCTCGCCCCGCCGCGGGATCACCGCAGCGGGGGAATCGGGCATCAATGGCTCAGAGTGTCGGGCTCCAGGGGACCATCGTCTCGCGATAGCCGGTGCTGGTCTTCTCGATGTGAGCGAGGGCAGGGAACGGATAATGGAAGCCCTGCACCATCATGCGCTCCGAGGCGAGCATATCGTACACCTTGCGGCGCGTCGCTTCGGCGGCGTTGGCATCCTGGTCGAACATGAGATGCCAGCCGGGATTGCGGACGAACACCGGCATGTTGGTGACGTCAGCCTGGACGAACACCTTGCTGTTACCCGACGAAATGATGTGGGAGTTGTGCCCCGGCGTGTGGCCGTAGCTTTCCACCGAGGTGATACCCGGCGCGATTTCCTTGCCTGGCTCGTAAGGCGTGACTTTGCGTCCAAGGGCATCGAACACGCGGCGCGCATTCGAGAACACGCCTTTCATGCGGTCGCTGGACTGCTTGCCCATCTCGGCATCGTCCATGAAGTACTTCCATTCCGCCGCGGGAACGAGGATCTCCGCCTTGGCGAACGCCGGCTTGTTGTCGGCCGTGAGGAGGCCGTTGATATGATCGCCATGGAAATGGGAGATAATGACGGTATCAACCTGCGCCGCGTCGATGCCTGACGCCTTCAGGTTGCCATGGAACTGACCGGCCGCACCTTTCGTACGATCGAAATTGGCCTGTCCCGTGCCGGTGTCGATGACGATCAGCTTCGAGCCCGTGTTCACGGCGATCGGCGAATAGGGAATCGCGATCATATCCGGCGCGGGCTGCAGGAAAGCGGCGGCGAGGCCTGCGTTCACTTCGTCGCGACTCTTATTGGCGACGAAGCCGTCAGGGAACTTGATGCGGTTGACGCCGTCGGTCGCGACGGTGACCTCATGCGTGCCGACCTTGTAGCGATACCATCCCGCGTTCTGCGTCCCGACGGGTGGCGTTTGCGCGGCGGCTGGAGCCCCATTCATCGGCAGCAGAGCACTGGCGGCCGTGACGGCGGCGGAACCGGCCAAAAGACTGCGACGGCTAACTTCGAGCATGTGCTTCCTCCATTTGAACGGGAGCTTAGATCGGCTCCTCTGGCAGCCGACCCAACTCCGGCAGCCGAGATCAGCTTATCCAACTTCTCTGGTGTGTGGTATACCGAACGCGGATTGTGCCGGTAGATCGCGAAGAATTGACCGCCTCGGGCGGTCCTCTCCGACGACGTGCGCTCGAAATGGCTGCGCTTACTCAGCTCACGCATTTCGCAAGATCTATTCTGGCGACTCCCCCCGCTCTCGTCTAAATCAAGGGCCAATCCTCAGTCGGGAGAGCCCGCCCTCTATGCCCCACACCACACGACTCCTGTTCGTTGCCGGCGCGACTCGCGCAGCCTCGCTCAACAAGCGGCTCGCGCGCCTTGGCGCGGAAATCGCCAACGCCAACGGCATCCATTCGGCATTCGCTGACCTCGGCGACTATCCAATGCCGCTCTATGACGGCGACCTCGAAGCCGCGGAAGGACCACCCGAGAATGCCCGCAAGCTCAAAGCGCTGTTCGAGGTCCACCACGGCATCTTCATCGTATCGCCCGAATACAACGCCTCGATCCCCCCGCTCCTGAAGAACGCCATTGACTGGGTGAGCCGCGTGCGCGTCGACGGCGAACGGCCGCTCGCCGTCTTCAAGACCCGCGTGTTCGCACTCGGCTCGGTGTCACCTGGCGCATTCGGCGGCATTCGTGGGCTCACGGTCCTGCGCCAGACGCTCGAGATCGGCACCGGCGCGCTGGTCCTGCCCGATCAGTTCTCGGTGCCGCGCGCCAACACAGCCTTCGCCGACAACGGCCACCTTGCCGACAAGGCGGCGATGGAATTGTTCAAGGGGACGATCGAGAAGCTTGCTCGCGCGTCCCTGATCATGCGGCAGGAGGTCAGCAACACATGAGCGCACCGCTTTCAGCCCGCGACCGACTGTTCGTGGCCCTCGACGTCGCCAGCGTCGATCGCGCGCGCGTCCTGGTGACGGCGCTTGGCGATACCGTCTCTTGCTATAAGGTCGGGCTCGAGTTGCTTTTCGGCGGCGGGCTCGAATTCGCCCAAGGCCTCAAGGCCGCCGGCAAGACCGTGTTCCTCGACATGAAGCTGCTCGACATCGCCAATACCGTCGAGAAGGCCGCCGCCAACATCGCGAGCCTCGGGCTCGATTATCTCACGATCCACGGCACGGACAGCAAGACGCTCGAAGCGGCCGCCCGCGGGCGCGGCACGAGCCGGCTGAAACTGCTCGCCGTGACCGTGCTCACGAGCCTGGAAAAGCCCGATCTTGAGCAGCAGGGCATCAAGGATATGGCTCCGGCCGATCTGGTCGCGCATCGCGCGCGGCTTGCTCGTGCGGCTCGCATCGACGGTATCGTTGCCTCGGGGCACGAAGCCGGGCTGATCCGGGCCGAGGTCGGCCCCGGCGTATTGATCGTGACACCAGGCATCCGGCTCGCTGGCGGCGTCGCGGGCGATCAGGCGCGCGTCATGACACCCGGGAAGGCAATCGCAGCCGGCGCCGACCTGCTCGTCGTCGGCCGCCCGATCACGGAGGCTGACGACCCGCGCGCCGCGGCTGCGGCCTTCATCGCCGAAATCGAGAAAGCGCTCTAGCCGCTAAAATCGTCCCAACTCACCGCCCTTGTAGCGCCAGCGAACCAGGAAGATCTGGACGATGGCGAGGACGGCTATGAACGAGGGCACGAACACGAATGTGAAGTGCCACGCCGCAGTCTCGAATGGGATACGACCGTCGGGCAGGAAGTAGTCGAGCGCGCCGAAGTACTCCATGCCGACGTAGACCGCGAAAAACTCCATGATCGAGAAAAAGAACTGGAAGGCGAACGGCCAATCGCCTTCCCACCTGAACCGCTGCGCCTGGATATAGGCGACGTCCAGGATCAGGCCGAGAATGAGGATCGCGGTGATAAAGACGAAGGGATCAGTGAACGCGCTGAGATCGATCGCTGGCGGCCAACGCCAGTTGGTCAGGTACATCGCATAGAGGAATGTCACCGGCAGACCGATGAATACGTAGAGCAGAATGCGTGTCTGCCAGCGGCCTGCGAGTGTTGGGACCATGGGCGCCTAGTACCATATCGACGGGTTTAAGGATGAAGAACTGGTCGCGACGGGAAGCAGGGTGGAACGGCTTTCACGGCGACGCGTTCGCGCACCATTTGAGCCACTGATACGACGAACGAAGCGGACCGAATTTCGACACCCCGGGCGCTCGCAACCTTGCGAGGTGATCGACCGAGCGCAACGCCGCGTATTGCAGTCCGAGGAAGCTGTCGACCGCGGCGTGCGGTCCGGCAAACGTGACGACACCTGACGCGAACACGTGGCCGCGACCATTCTGCATGGCGGGAATCTCGAAACTGCTCGAGACATTGATGCCCGCGAGTCTCGCCTCCGCACCTTTACCCGTGACGCGGTTGCGACCGACATCGTACGTCTTGATGATATCGGCAATCAGGGGCGTCTCATCGATTTTCGAGATCAGGCCGGTGCAGTCGATGATGTAATCCGCGACGAGTTCGAGGCTCTCCTGGTAATTCGCCTTGCCCTGAAGGCGCGTGACGACGCGTGAGCCTCGTTCGCTCATGCCTTCGACATTGCCGTAAAAGACTTTGAACCAGCCTTCTTTCTTACCGGTCGAAATGATGTCCAGCCAATCGTCGCGGTAGGCCGTCGTGGTGCCGCCCCACGACGCCATCATCTTCGATCGCTCCTCCGGCGTCGCCGCATCGAGCTCCCTGAGATACGTACCACCCCAGCAGGACTTCGGCCAATTGAAGGCCTGATGCTCGGTGTCGTTGTAGACCTCGCGCTGAGACAGATCCCACTTCGACCCTTCGGTCACCGGATTGCGGATGAGGTGCAGGATCTGGATGTTGGGGTTCTTTTGTCGCGCCTCGTAGACGCGCTGGATGATGCGTGACGCAACGATGCCGCGACCCCGGATCAGCACCGTGCCGCCCTTCTGCTCGAGGGTCCGATAGACCTCTTCATGCGGCTCGTAGCAATTGACGACCGCCGTCGACTGCGGATGCTCCCGGCGGAATTTCTGGAGGTCATCGAGAAAATTCGACGCCGGATAGCCGGTGGCAATATGGAGATAGCGCGCGACGATAAAGCGGTCGCGGTCCGGCGAATTATTATTGGCCTCGCTTTCGCTGGAGGCGCGGTAGGCGATGACGTAGCGTTCGTCGTCGGTCTTGCGGATGGCGATGACCCGGCCCGCGAGCCACATCTCGTCCCAGTTGATCCGTTTGGCTTCGCGATCGAGCGATTGGAAGACGTCAATCAGACGTGGCGTGTACGTCTCCGACACGGTCGGCTCACCGAAAACCTGGAAAACATACTTGAGTCCGACGAGTTGGCCCCTGGCGAGATCGCGGACCGTCTCGCGGCTGGCGTAGCCCGGGAATCCCCAGAGGTTGTCTGGAGTCGAAATCGAATTCGAGCGGATGCGCTCGTGATCGGGAATCTGCGAGTTGCGGCAGAGCCGGCCGTACTTCGAGTAGGGGCTCTTGTTGTCTGCGATGCCAATCACCCGGATGTTCTTCTTGTCGACGCCGAAGATCCGCAGATGATCGACCCAGGCAAAACTGCCATTGCCGCCACCGATCGCGAGATACTCGATCTCCTGCGTCATCCGGCCGGACGACTGGATCTCCTTGAATGGCACCTGCCGCTGATCGAACAACCGCCCAGGAAATGTCGGGCGCGCCGCCGGATCCTGCCCTGGGAGGCGAGTGGCCTCGATCGGCACCTGCGACTCGACGAGACGGTAGGTCAGGACGAACGGGCCAACCGCGACCTCGACACCGGGGCGCCACTGGAGGCTGCTGATCCGTTGCCCGCGCACCAGCGTACCGTTCTGGCTCCCCTCGTCGTCCAGCGTGACGACATCCCCCTCAACTTTGATGGTGGCGTGCTTGCGCGACACCTGGGAATTGTCGAGGAGAACTTCGCTTCCGGAGGAGCGGCCGATCTGGAACGGCCCTTTGCCAGTCAACGTAATGCGACCGGGCGCAACGTCGTTGACATTTTCGGCCGGGCGCCACGTGATTTCGATGGACATGACTGTTGCCTATGGATCAGGTCGCGAGATCGGGATGCCGCGCAACGCGCGAAGTGAATGGGGCGAGCCGTGGGTGCCCGCTACAATATCCTTGAAATGGCACCAGTGTTGGCGAGATGACGCCCACACCACTTGCAGTTCTGCTCGTGAGGGGGCCGGTTGAGCAACTGGCATGTCTCATGCGAGCACACCACTGACTTCATATGCGGATCGAGCACCTCAAAGCGGATGTTGTTGATCTCGACCACGTCCAGCGGGGCGAGGATCGAGCGCTGCTTTGTGACCTTCGACTTGTTGATCAGTATCGGCGGGGCATTGTCGATATCTTCGACCACCAGCACGTTCTGATCCGCGACAACCTGAAACACGGCGACCGTCTGCTTGTCCCACTCAGTCCAGCGGTTGAGATCGGCGATGGCCAGCGTCGAGCCACGACGGACGACGCCAATGCCACGGCCCGGCAGCAATTCCATGCGCTGCAACTCGAGCAGCGCCATCTCGGTGGTCAAAACGGTCAGTGGCGACGCTTCAACGGGCCGAACATGATAGTCACCGATTTCGATGTCGAACCTCGGCGACAGCGCCACTTTGGCGTCGCGCACAACGAGACCGCCGACGCGGCTGCCGTTTGAGCTGGTGTCGGTGTAATGCAGGCCGCGCGGCGTGCTTTCGATCGTGCCGTGCACTCGCGAGATCGCCCGGAACTTCGCGTCGAACAGGACTTGGTTGTCGCTGTCGGGATGCTTGCCGAGGCGAACAGGCAGCCGGCAACCGGCGACGTAATGCTCGCCCGTCACGTCGTTGCTGATGGATAGGTACAGCTTCTCGATCATCGGGCGTTGTCTCGGATTAGAATATCATTTCCAGCCGGAGCCACCCGCGGGGCGGTGAACCAACTGACCAATGGTTAGCATCTGGTGCGGTTCGAGTCGCTTTCCAAGCGATTACTAGATAAATATCAGCTCCGGCTGGCTGATTCCAGATGCAGATTACGACGATCCGTGTCGCCATGCTGGCCTCTACACGCCGTGCTGGACAGATTTGTCGGCTTCGGTTGCCTGGCACCCGCGGAGGGGGAAATGTGGCTCAAGCATATTGAACCCAAAGCGGTTCTGCTGATCGCTGCCACACTCATCGTTCTCATCCCATTTGTGCTTTGGTGGCTGCTCCGGCTGCGCCGCATTATTCCGCTCGCTGTGATCCAGATCTTCACGGGCATCTTGCTCGGCCCGACAATCCTCGGGCACTTTGCCCCCGAGTTGCATGCAGTCCTGTTCTCCGGCAAGCAGCTCGAAGGCATCCGCGCCCTCGCCGCGATCTCGATCTGCCTGTTCGCGTTCCTGGCCGGAACGGAGACCGATCGAGAGGTGATCCGCAGCGCCGGCCGCGCGGTGATGTCGATCGGTATTGGCGGTCTCAGCCTGACGTGGCTCGCGGGCGTCGTCATCGGCTATCAGCTTGCGCTCAAGTACCCGGTTGCCATGGGCACGGACGGCGGCATCCTCTTATTCGCCGTGGCCTTTGGGTTGTGCAACGCCGTTCCTGCACTGCCGGTGTTGGCGGCGGTACTAGGGGAACTGGGGCTCAACCGCCGTCGAATTGGCGCCGTCGCGCTGGCAGCCGCAGCGGTCGGCGACATTGTGCTGTGGAGCGCGATGGCGATCATCCTGCCGCTCGCCAAATCCGGTGACCTGACATCATCGCTGGCACTGGCGATCGCGGGTGGCGTCGGAGCGGTCGGGCTGCTGATACTTGTCATCAATCCCCTCCTCGGGCAGGCGCTGCGCACAAACGCTCCCGAGCGCGTCCTCATGATCCTCGTCGGGATCGCAATCTTTGGCACCGCCGCGGTCACGGAAGCGTCGGGCTTGCATATGGTGCTCGGCGCTTATGCCGCCGGCGTTCTGCTGCCGGACAAGATCCGCCACATGGCCGCGGACAAGCTCGATATGCCGACGTCGATGCTGCTGCTGCCGTTCTTTTTCCTCTCGGCCGGACTCGACGCGCATATCAGCGGCTCAGATACGACCGTGTGGGCCATCTTTCTGGCGGGCATGCTGGTCTGCACAATCGTCAAGGTGCTGGCGACGATCCTCGCAGCACGGCTCGGCGGCGAGAATTTCGCCTTCGGCACGATGGCCGGCATCCTGCTGCAGACGAAAGGACTGATGGAACTGGTCATCGTGACCGTGTTCCGCGATATCGGCCTTGTCAGTGGCCAGACCTACTCGGCCCTGGTCCTGGTCGCGCTCGCCTCGACGGCGCTGACCATGCCGCTCACCAAGATCTTTCTTCCGCACCTTGGCGAAGCCATGGATCGCAGCGGCGTGCGGCCGAAGCCTGCGGCTCAGCCGCCGGGCACGGGAATGTAGCGGATCAACTCCCGGATCTGCTGTTCGACCATCGGGAGCAGCACCGAATTTCTCAATCCCGGCGGCTGATCGGACTGCGACATCGTCGATCTGAACTGCACCGCTGGCGGAATAACGGCGATCGCACACACCAGTGCGCCGACCATAACTCCAAGCGGCACGCCAACCAGACGATCCAACGCTCGGCCGACAAACGCCGAAGACAGAACGCTGCGCAATCCTCGCCAGAAAATGCCAAGCAGGGTGAAAACGAGGATAAGTGCCACGAAGAAAATCACCGCGTAGGCCGCCAGCGAGGCGATTTGGAACGTCAGCCCCGTCTGAACAGCGAGCTGCTGGATGAGCCCTTTCTGGTTCGTCGCGACGTACGCCACCGGCATGATCGCGATCGGCACTGCCGTTACCAAACGGACCAGCCAGGACACCATCAGGCTGGTCCCGCCGATCGCCAGACCAACGAGGGCGAAGAAAGCCGGAATGCCGATGATGGTCCAGTCCAACCACGTCATCGAAGCGAATAGTGCCGGGTCGAACATGGTGCGTCTCCTGGAGGTGATGATCGCTTGCAGCCGGCGGTGTAACGCGGCAGCCGGAGACGTTCCGGCGCTAACGAGGCACTATCGAGGCGCCGGCGCGGGCGAAGGTACCTGCGAGGCATCCGGCAACGGCGCCGATGTCGGAGTATGACGCGATGTCGCTTGCGCCACGAGCCTGGACAAAAGCGGCGCCGTCGCGAGTCCCGTCACCGGTAGCCCCTGCGCCTTCTGATAGTCGACGATGGCGGCTTTGAGGACGGGGCCAAAATCGCCGTCCGCGCGGCCTGCATAGAAATTGAAGGCCGCGAGATGCTCCTGGAGCTGCCGGATCGGCGCGCCTGTCGCCAGGATCTGGGCGGATCGGAAGGATGCCACATGCTCGGCGAAAACAGCCGCATTCACCGCTGTATTGGCGACCGTTTCGGTCTGCTGGCGATGTGTGACCTGGCCTTGCTGGGTGACGACGCGCGACTGGACGTAAGTACCGACGTTGATGGCCACCACAACCGGCCCCTGCGGTCCCTCGGCGAGGATCGGCGAGCCCGATGACGCGCCGCCGGTGTCGCAGGTATGCAGGATGATCTGGTCGGGGCTTTCGAAGTCCGGGGCGATGGTCGACCACTCACTGGCGCCGAAGTCGCGCCCGGCGTGGCAGGGTCCGGAATAGGTCGGCGTCCAGGTCGGCAGGTCGCGATGATAGGCGATGTTGAAAAGTCGGCCGGCCTGGGCCATGGACAGAATGTCGACGCTCGTCGCCGGCTGCACCGGCAGACCGCCATTCCGGCAGATCGGTCGGTCGAGCCGGACCAGCGCCCAGTCGCGCGCGGCGTCGATAGGCGGTCGGACATTGAGACGGAATTCGCCGGTAAAGATGTGCTGCGCCGCCGAGTTCGTAGAGTACCCCTCGATCCGAGCGTAGTCGCGCTCGCGGTCATAGGCGCGAGCGAACAGGAAATCCGCCGGCCGCATGCGTGATCCCTGCGGCGACGTCACGGCGACGCAGTGTGCAGCCGTGGCAATCATCGCCGGGCCGACGCAAAATGCCGAACACACGCTGCGCGCCGGATTGTTGAAGAGGACGCCGATGCGCGAAGCCGTTGTCGCGAGGCGTTCCGGCAAGGCGACGCGGTCGTCTTTGCCGAACACCGCAACGGGACGAACGAGCGTCTCGGCTGTAGGGTGGACCGGATGGAGCGCCACAGCGGCAGCGGATCCGGCCATACCGATCGAGACCACCGCGCCGGAAAGAGCCAGGATGCTGAGGCCCTGAAAACCGGATTTGAGCGGCAACCGCCGCCCAGGTCCCACCCCCCGCGCGCTTCCCCGTATCGACCAGGACATCAGCACCATCCTTTTCGCCCTGATTCCCCGGACACATTACCAAAGTTTCATGTTGCAGAAAGCTCACCGTAAGGCACACCGGCCTATGAGCGAGTGACACAATATTAGTGCGGCAGACGAGGAGAGCAGAAACATGCTAAAGCTTGCGCCGGTCAAGCCCCGGACAATTCGACGTGCCGGAGCGCTCGCAGGAGTGGCGGCTGCCGCTTCTCTGGGTATCCTTCTGGTCGTTCCGCAGGGCGGCGTTGTCGCCCAGCAGCGCACCGAAGTCCAGACGCCCTTCGGGCGCGCGCCATTGACCTTCGCCGACATCGTCGAAAAGGTGAAGCCGGCCGTCGTCAGCATTCATGCGTCGAACGGCACGGGACGGTTGGCCAAGCGTGGAGGCCCGCGTCCGGGCCCCGGAGGGCCGAATGCGCCCGGTGGTCGCGGCGTCGTGCCCGACCTTCCCGACGACCACCCGCTCAATGAATTCTTCCGCAACCTGCCGCGCGACTTCGGCGGCCGTGGTGCGCCCAACTCCCCGACCCCACGCCCGTCGCTCGCCCAGGGCTCGGGCTTCGTGATCTCCGCCGACGGCTACGTCGTCACCAACAACCACGTCATCGACGGCGCCGAAAAGATCTCCGTCAGCTTCGACCGCGACAACAAGTTCGACGCTGAGCTGATCGGCACCGATCCGCGTACCGACGTCGCGCTCCTCAAGATCAAGTCCGACAAGAAGTTCGAGTTCGTCCGCATGGCGTCCAAGGAGGCCCGCGTCGGCGACTGGGTGATCGCAGTCGGCAATCCCTTCGGATTGGGCGGCACGGTGACCGCCGGCATCGTTTCGGCCTCGGGCCGCGACATTGGCTCCGGCCCCTACGACTTCCTCCAGATCGACGCTGCCGTGAACCGCGGCAACTCCGGCGGCCCGACCTTCAACCTCGACGGTGAGGTCATCGGCGTCAATACGGCGATCTACAGCCCCTCCGGCGGCAATGTCGGCATTGCGTTCGCGATCCCGACCAAGACCGTCAACGAGGTCGTCGCTCAGCTCCGCTCGAAGGGTAGTGTCAGCCGCGGTTGGCTCGGCGTGAAGATCGAGAACATCGACGAGGACAAGGCTGCGAGCCTCGGTCTCGGCCAAGCCCGTGGCGCCTTGATCAACGAGATCACGGCCGGCGGCCCCGCGTCGTCGTCGGGCCTCAGGGCAGGCGATGCGATCACGATGGTCGAAAACACCTCAATCCGCGACAGCCGCGAACTCGCCCGCAAGATTGCCGAGTTCGCGCCAGGCACGACCGTACAAATCCAGGTCATGCGTTACGGCAAGAGTGAAGTGATCCCGGTCAAGCTTGGCACCTTCCCGTCCAATCCGGAAGTCGCCATCCAGAGCCCGCCGCAGTCCAACCGCGAGGCCACGCCGACACCGACGGTCACTGAACTGGAGCAACTCGGCATGTCGCTCACCCCCGTCACGGCGCGGGCCGGCGAGGCGGGCGACGGCGTCGCGATCTCGGACGTCAAGTCCGACTCCGACGCCGCCACCAAGGGTCTCAAGACCGGCGACGTGATCCTGGAAGTTCAGGGCGAAAAAGTTGCGACCCCGGCCGATGTCTCTGCCGGCGTGAAGAAGGCCACGGAAGGCGGGCGACGCGCAGTCCTGTTGCGCGTCAAGTCTGGCGACGTGCTTCGCTTCGTCGCCGTACAGCTCAAGGCAGGCTGAGGGTGCGATAGAGTAGCGGCCGGCCGCGACGGTGCCCCCCCGCACAATAGCGGCCAGGCCGGAAAGCAAGCGTGTCGGGCCCCCCGCCCGGCACGCTTCGATGCATTTCAAGGGGTCGGCCGGCTATGCGCGTGCTCATCGTCGAGGACAATCGCGAGACTGCCCAGTTCGTACAGCGCGGGCTGCGCGAGGCGAACCATATCGCTGAGCTGGCCTATGACGGCGAGGACGGCCTCGAAATGGCGCGTGCCGGCGATTACGACGTGCTGGTCATCGACCGTATGTTGCCGCGCCTCGACGGATTGAGCCTGATCCAGGCGCTACGCGGCGCCGGCGATCAGACGCCAGTCCTGATCCTGTCGGCGATGAGCCATGTCGACGACCGCATCAAAGGTCTGCGCGCGGGCGGCGACGACTATCTGACGAAGCCGTTTGCCCTGGCCGAACTGATCGCCCGCATCGAGGTGCTCGCGCGGCGACGTCATCCCGACGAGCAGACCACGCGCTATGTCGTCGGCGACCTCGTTCTCGACCGCCTCACGCACAAAGTCACACGCGGCTCCGAGGCGATCATCCTGCAACCGCGCGAGTTCCGCCTGCTCGAATATCTCATGCGCAACGCGGGGCAAGTCGTCACGCGCACCATGCTGCTCGAAAACGTGTGGGACTACCATTTCGACCCGCAGACCAACGTCATCGATGTGCACATCTCGCGCCTTCGGGGCAAAATCGACCGCAACTTCGATCGCCCTCTGCTGCATACCGTACGCGGCGCGGGCTACATGATGCGCGACGGTGGCGATTAGCGTGATGCTACCCGCACCGCACTTCCTTGCACCCACTGCTCAACGCCCCGCTCCTCAGCGCGCCGCGCGCCTCTGGCAGACGACCGCGTTCCGCGCGATTGCCATTGCGACGGTGGTGCTTGCCATTGCGGCCGTTCTCGTCGTGGCGATGGTCACTCGATCCGCCAACGACGCCATGAGCCGCGCAACGGTCGCAGCTCTCGACCATGAGGGTGCTGCACTGCGGCTCGCCTATGCGCAGGGCGGGCTCGATGCGTTGGTGCGCCGGATCGGCGAGCGTGTCGGCGGCGGTTCCGACTATCACTATCGTCTCAACGACGGTAACGGCGGACGGCTCGCGGGCAACCTGCGCGAAAACCCTGGTTTCGGAACGGAGTCGCGCGGTGGCGGTACATTCCGCTATCGGCCCGCCTCAGATGACCTCCGCAGCGACGCGGAAGCCAGAGTGTCGCCCAACGCCAACGGCGAACGACTGGCCGCGGCCCGCGTTTTCGCACTCACGGATCGCCTGACGCTCATTGTCGCCCGCGACGTCGAGCAGCAACGCATCTTTCTCGCGCAAACCAACCGATCTCTTGGCCTCGGCGTCGCTCTGCTCGCGCTACTCGGCCTCGGCGCCGGAATCGCGCTTGCCCGCCACATCCTCGGCCGCGTTGATACGATGACGGCAGCCAGCCGCTCGATCATGGCGGGCAACCTCGCCGAACGCTTGCCGCGCACGGGCACGAGCGATGAATTCGATCGCCTCGCTGATAGCGTCAACGCGATGCTCGATCGCATCGAGTTGCTGATGGCCGGCATGAAGGAAGTTTCCGACAACATCGCGCACGATCTGAAGACCCCGCTCAATCGTCTGCGCAACCGCGCCGAGGCCGCACTCGCGGACACGCGAGGCGGTACGGCCTGGCGTGCCGGCCTCGAACACACCATCGAAGACGCCGACGAACTGATGAAGACGTTCAACGCGCTGCTGTTGATCGCGCGCCTCGAAGCCGGTGCCGTCGACGACACGCTGGCGCCGCTGGAACTCGGCTCCATGGTCGAGGATCTTGCCGAACTCTACGCGCCCGCAGCCGAGGACGCCGGCCTCACGCTGACATGGCAACGGCAGGCCGAGGGGCCTGTCGACATTCGCGCCAACCGGCAGCTCATCGGCCAGGCGATCGCGAACCTGATCGAGAACGCCATCAAATACGCGGCTCCCAGCGCCCCGCATGACGCGAGCCCTGTGGGCGTCACCTTGACCCTGCGGATCGCCGGCAATCGCGCCGAGGTCGCCATCGCTGATCGTGGTCCGGGGATTGCCGAGGTCGATCGCGACCGCGCGATGCGCCGCTTTGTGCGCCTCGAGGCGAGCCGCACAAAGCCCGGCACCGGGCTAGGCCTCAGCCTCGTCGCCGCAGTCGCCCGGCTTCACGGCGGGGAGTTGCGCCTCGAAGACAACCGACCGGGGTTGCGCGCCGTCCTCTCCCTGCCGATGATGGGCATGGGTGTGGTGAACGTCGACGCGCGCGGCGCGGGGCCACCGGTGAAGGACGAACAGGCATGCAGGACGGCACAGGCCAAGTGAGGGCACTGTGGGAGCGGATCAGCGAAACACCGCTCGCGTTCGACGCGCGGTTCGGCGCGGACCGACTGGCCGAACTCGATGCGATCGCAGAATCCGGCGGCGTTGCCGAAGGCCTCGGCGCCTTGCTCGCCCAGGCACCCGTACGCGCGCTGCTCACAGGAACTCTCGGCAGCTCGCCCTATCTCGCCGGCCTCATTCTGCGTGATCCCGCTCGGCTAACCCGCATCCTGGCATCGGCGCCCGAGACGCACCTCGCTCAGCTCGGCACCACCCTCGACATCGACATGGCGGCGGCCACAACGCAAGCCGACGCAATGCGCATCTTGCGCCGGTACAAAACTGAAATCGCGCTGTTGGTGGCGCTCGCCGATCTCGGCGGCGTGTGGCCGGTGATGAGCGTCACCGCCGCGCTCTCCGATGCCGCCGACGCGACCACGCGCGCAGCGGTGCGGTTTCTGTTTCGGGCCGCGATCACCAAAGGCGATTGGCTCGGCGGTGATGACGGAGCCCCCGAAGCGAACTCGGGTTACATCGTTCTCGGCATGGGCAAGCATGGCGCCCGCGAACTCAATTATTCGAGCGACATCGACCTTATCGTCTTCTATGAGCCGGATCTTGTGCGTCTGCGCCTCGGCGTCGAGCCACTCGCTTTCTTCGTGCGCATGACGCGTGATCTCGTCCGCCTCATGCAGGAGCGCACTGGTGACGGCTACGTGTTCCGAACCGACCTGCGCCTACGGCCCGATCCCGGCGCCACCCAGGTCGCGATCTCGACCGACGCAGCGATGAACTACTACGAGAGTTTTGGCCAGAACTGGGAACGCGCCGCCATGATCAAGGCGCGAGCGGTCGCTGGCGACATCCCGGCAGGCCGATCACTGATCGCTGAGCTGGCGCCGTTCGTATGGCGCAAGTATCTCGACTTCGCAGCTATCGCCGACATTCACGCCATGAAGCGCCAGATCCATGCCTTCAAGGGGTTCGGCACCATCGGCGTCGCCGGCCACAACATCAAGGTCGGCCGCGGCGGCATTCGCGAGATCGAGTTTTTCGCGCAGACGCAGCAACTGATCGCGGGCGGCCGCCAGACCGACCTGCGCCAGCCGGAAACGCTCGGCGCCCTCGACCAGCTCGTAGCGCGTGCATGGATCAAGCCGAAGGTGCGCGACGACCTCGCCGACAGCTACAAGTTCCTGCGCTGGATCGAGCACCGGTTGCAGATGATTGCCGACGAGCAGACCCAGACGCTGCCCGCCGATGCCGAGGGGCTGCTGCGCCTCGCGCGCTTTTCCGGGTTCGTGGACACGGCCGCTTTCTCGACAGCACTCGTCGCGCATCTCGAACGCGTGCAGGGCCATTATGGCGCGCTGTTCGAAGACGTGCCGGAACTCACGCGCGGCAATGCCAACATGGTGTTCGCTGGCGAGCAGGATGATCCCGGCACCGTCGAGACGCTGGTCCAGATGGGCTACAAGAACCCAACCGCGATCATCGCCACCGTCCGCGGCTGGCACCATGGACGCTATCAAGCGGTTCGCACCCCGCGCGCGCGTGAATTGCTGACCGAAGTGCAGCCGCTGCTGATCGAAGCGCTGGCCCAGACCAGCCAGCCGGATCAGGCGTTCATATCGTTTGATCGTTTCATCGCGCAATTGCCCTCCGGTGTGCAGCTCTTTTCCCTGCTGCGGGCCAATCCGAGCCTGCTGCGTCTCGTCGCCGGCATCATGGGATCGGCGCCGCGCCTTGCACGCATCATGAGCCGCCGTCGCCGCGTGCTCGATGCCGTCCTGGACCCAGGCTTCTTCGGCAGCCTTCCCGATACCGACGCATTGGCGCGTATCGTCGACGCCGAGATCGACGCCACCGCCGACTACCAGGAAGCGCTCGACCGGGCGCGCGTCGTCGGCAGCGAGCAGGCGTTCCTGATCGGCGTCCGCGTTCTCTCCGGCACGATCACGGCTGCGCAGGCGGGCGGCGCCTACGCGGCACTGGCGGAACGCCTGATCGGCGCTCTGCAGCGCAAGGTGGAGAGCGAACTCGTCGTCCAGAGCGGCCACGTCGATGGCGGCGCCGCCTGCGTCGTGGCGATGGGCAAGCTCGGCGGCCGCGAGATGACGGCGTCGTCGGATATCGACATCATTCTCGTCTACGATTTCAATTCAGCCACCGAGCAATCCGATGGCGCGCGCCCCCTCGCACCGAGCCAGTACTATACCCGCCTCACCCAGCGGCTGATCTCCGCACTCTCGGCGCCGACGGCGGAGGGCCTGCTCTACGAGGTCGACATGCGCCTGCGCCCATCGGGCCAGAAGGGCCCCGTCGCGACGCAGCTCTCGAGCTTCGAGCACTACCAGGAGCACGACGCCTGGACCTGGGAGCACATGGCGCTCACCCGTGCCCGCGTGATCTCGGGGCCGGCGTGGCTCAAGGCGCGAGTCGAAGCGGCGATCCGTCAGGCTCTGGAGCGATCGCGCGACCGCTCCAAACTCGCGGCCGACGTGCGCGACATGCGCGAGCGTATCGCCAAGGAAAAAGGCACCGACGACATCTGGGAGCTGAAGCAGGTTCGCGGCGGACTGGTCGATATCGAGTTCATCGCCCAGTTCCTCCAGCTTGCACACGCCGAGACCCACCCCGACGCGCTCGACCAGAACACCATCGGCGCCCTCAAAAAACTTGCCGCAGCCGGCCTGCTGGCGCCCCAGCACGCCGACACGCTGATCCCAGCCGCCATCCTCGTCCAGAACCTCACCGAGGTCTTGCGCCTCTCCCTGGACGAACCGTTCGACCCGGCGAAAGCGCCGAATGGCCTCAAGGATCTCCTGACGCGCGCGGGCGAGCTTCCCGACTTCGTCCGCCTCGAAGCGATGCTCAGGGCAACACTTTCCGAGGTCGCCGGTCTATTCGATGAAATCGTAGCCTGAACGATGATCAAAGACCGTCGATGATGCGGCGACGGATTCTTTGCTCGGCAGGCGTTCAGACCTCCAAGGGGCATGGCTGTCCTAGGAGAGACGAAGATGTCGAAAAAGAAGGTGTTGATCGTTGCCGCCCTGCTGGTTGCCGGCGGCGCTGCCATCGCGGTGTCGGCCCCGGGCCAGCGCCTGCAGGACCGCATGATGGACCGCTGGAGCCATGGTGGTGGTCCGGGCGGCGGCCTCGGAATGGGTCCCGGAATGGGCGGCTTCGGCGGTCATTGGCGCGGCGAACTCACGCGTGACTCGTTCGACGAGAAGGTTCGCGAACGATTCGCCCGTTTCGACACCAACAGCGACGGCGTGATCGATATCGCGGAGATCGAGGCGGCGCTGGCCAAGGCCGCCAAGGAGCACCGCGGTTTCCGCCATCGCCGAGCCGAGCGCCACGGCGCCGATAAGAAGGGTGAGGTCGGTGCCGGCCGGTCGATCACCAAGTCCCAATTCCTCGATGACATACGTCACCGGTTTGCGCTCGCCGACCTCGACGGCGACGGCAAGATCACGGACGCCGATCTGCCGCCGACGATGCGCGGTCGTGGTGTGCTGACCGGCGAGCGCGGCTTCGGCCGTGGTGGTCCCGGCCACCGGATGATTGCATTCCTGCGCGGCGCCAATGCGGACAAGGACGGCGCGATATCGCTCGATGAGGTCATCAAGGCCTCCGGCGAGCGATTTGACCGGATGGACCGCAACTCGGACGGCACACTCGACCGCGCCGACCGCGACGTGCTGGTCAAAGAGATGACGGATTATCGCGTCAAGCGCATCCTCCATCGCTTCGGCGCCACGGCGGAAGGCAAGATCACGCGGGACCAGGCCTACAAGGTCGCTGGCGAGATGTTCACGCGCTTCGATCGCAACGGCGACGGCACGATCACCCGCAATGAGCGGCCGCGCTGGAGCGGGCGTGGCGGGCATCATGAGCGGCGCATGTGGCGGGGTCGCGATCGCGGCGACGAGCAGCCGGCGCCGCCCCCGGAACAGAAGAAGATTTGATCGGGTTGTAGTTCGACCTGGATCCGGGGATTGACCCGGATCCAGGATGGGCGGGACGAAAAGGCTGAGGCGAACATGCGCGCGCTACGCTACACTGCGGATCGTGAGACGACCGTTAGGAGCACCGGCGTGACGCGCGCGCACGATAGCGGTCCAGGCGCGGGAAACCGCCCAGGGCCGGATGCGGGGACGGCTGCCGAAGAGGCTGCCGTTCTCGCCCGTATTCGTGACGGCGATGCCGCGGCGTTCCGCAGCCTTATCGATCGCCACGTCGGCACCTTGCTCGCGGTGGCGCGGCGCATGCTGAGAACCGAGGGCGACGCCGACGACATCGTTCAGGAGGCGCTGGTCCGCGTCTGGCATCATGCCGGCACGCTGGAATTGGGCCCTGGCGGCATCAGACCATGGCTGCGTCGTGTTGTGACTAACCTGTGCCTCGACCATCTGCGCCGCCATCGGCTGACGAGCGTCGTCGCCGAGGTGCCCGAGACCCCGGAAGCGCCAGTCCAGGAGCGCAGTCTTGCGGAAGCCGACCTGACGCAACGTGTCGAAGCGGCCCTCGCTGGGTTGCCCGAGCGCCAACGAGTTGCATTGACGCTGTTCCACTACGAGGGCTTGAGCCAGATCGAGGTGGGCGACATGCTCGGAATCACGGACGAGGCGGTCGAATCACTGCTGGCCCGCGCCCGACGGTCGCTCAAAGCGGCATTGAAGGATGAATGGCGGCAATTGCTGCCCGACGCTGAGTAAGAAAAGAAGAGGCGGGGCGCTGCAGGCGCTTCGAGAACAACAATGACGAGCGACAAACGATTGGCCGAACTCAGGGAACTCGAGAGCGTGCTCGATACGTTCGGCGGTGATTCCGGGCGCTGGCCAGCTAGCAAGCGCGAGCGAATGAAAGGCCTTGCCGCATCCGACGCGGAGGCGCGACGCCTGCTGCGTGAGGCGGAAGCGCTCGATGCGATCCTGACGCGCGCGGCCGGTCCACCAATCGGCAACACGGCACGTCTCGCCGACCGCATCGCGGCGGCTGCAGCCGGATCGGCGCAAGCTGGCTCCACCGGCACAGTCTCGGATCGTCTCCAGAGCGGGGCGCAGGACCATGCCACGGCTGGCGGCAAGGCAGGCGTCGTCATCGCTTGGCCGGTTGCCGGCGCACGCTCCGGGCTGCGTCCGGGACCGAGCACGACTGCAGCGGCGCGGGTGGCGGATCCGTCCGGATCCCCGATGCCGCGCCGCGACCGCCTGGCGAGCAACTGGCGCACCGCCGTCGTGATGGCCGCATCCCTCATGATCGGTGTCCTCGTCGGCGTGATGGATCTGGTGCCGGCCGAAGTTTCCCAGTTCGTTGCCGGCGGCGATGGCAGATCCGAAACCACCCAGGCGCTTGCGTACCTCCAAGCCGACGGCCTCCTCGAATTCCTGGACGAGGGACCGCTATGAGCGCACAGGCAGCAGGCCCCAGCGTGCGGACACAGCGAACGCCGCGCTGGCTGCTGGCGATCCTCGTCGTGTCCCTGCTGGTCAATGGCCTGATAGCAGGCGCTTTCGCTTCCCGATGGGCCGGCGCGACACACACGCCCTGGCCCGGCTCGTCGGTCAATGCCCATCTCGTCGGCTATGCCGTGACGCTGCCAGGAGAGCGCCGCCGCGAGATATTGCGGTCCACCGAGGCCCTGCGGGCCGAAATGCGACCGATCCGGAAGGTCATGCAGGAGGCGCGTGATCGAGCGCGTGAGGCGCTCGTCGCGAACCCATTCGACGCGCAGCGCTTCGAGGCGGCGCAGAAACAACTATTCGACGCCGAGCAGGTGACACGGCGCGCCACGCTAAAGGTCATCCAGGCGATTGCGCAGCAACTAACGCCGCAGGAACGCGCCGGCTTTGCCGAATGGGAAACGAAGGACCGCAATCGGCGCCAAGCCTTCTGGCGTAAGATGCGGGAGGACAATCGCGACAGTGGCGATGCCGTAGATACAGCCAAGCCGGCCGACCCTACAAAAAAATGAGTTCAACCGACCCGCTCATCGACCGACGTTCGTTGACGAAACGTAAACGCCCGGGCCGCCCGCCTATTCAGTCAAATTAAAACTTTGTCGACATCGCCCAAACAACGCAACAGGATCAATGATTTGCGTCGCGAGGACGGTTCAAGGACGGTGCGCAAGGACGGGGTTGCGTTCTCCTCGCGTTCCCAGAGCGACGGTGCGACAATCCGACTCAGTTGACGTCCGCGTGTTTCGCCGTGGTAGCAACCCACCGCGTGGAACATATGGAGTACGCGTCAGATGAAGACTATGATTCAGGCTATCGAGGAAAGCGGATACACCTGCAGCGAGGGCGTCACTTGCGCTCTACTCACCAACACCGAGGGATCGGTCGGCGATTGGTGGCGAGCACATGGGGACGAGGACCGCGGGGAAGTCTATGTGGTCTACCATATGGTGGACGACGCGATCGACATCGCCCTGCTGGATGCCGGGATTGATTCACGGGACCTGAGTGACGTAAACGCGAAAACGATCTGGGAGATAGTACAGACCGAATATGAGCGGGTCGCAGAGGGAATACGGTGGTGGTTGGACGGATACGAATTGGGATGTGACACCGCTGTGGCCGGCCAGCCAGCCTCGGAAGGAGCGCGGCTATGATCGACGTGCACGCAGAGGACAATCCGTCGCCAGTTCAGACGGCGCTCGCAGATTCGCTGAAGGCGCATGGGTACGCGGAAAAAGACCTGAGCGGCGAGGGTCAGTGGGAGGTCTGGGAGGTTATCGCACCCGCCTTCAAGGAGATGGTTTGCAAGCGATTGAAGGAAGACGGTCGGCCACCGCAGCACCATCCGGAGTGGTGGGACATCCTAACCTAGCGGCGCCTCGCGATCCGTGAGCCGGCGGGCAACCTCGGCAATCGGCGGTGTCGATCCGACAGGCACCGGCGACCGGCTAGGACGGCCGGCGGTCTCGAGACTGCCCGAGCTACAGGCCGGCCGCAGATCGGGCGCTACGGGCAAGCCTCGGCAGCCCGAACAAGCAAAAACCCCGGCGGCCTTGCGGGCGCCGGGGTTGATCGTCTCGCGGTTGGGCAGGGGTTAGTGGCTGGCGTTCGCGTAGCCTTCGCGGAAGCCTTCGATGAAGCTGGCGGTGAAGTTGTAAGTGAACTTCAGAGCGAAGATCGCGGCGAAGATGATCAGGAAGGTTTTGATGGTGTCGATCACGGGAAGGTCTCCTGTGTGAGAACTGTCCCGGCCACGATGGTGGCCGGGGGCTGGTGTGAGGCTTACGCGGCCATCGCCATCTTGCGCTCGATGTGCTCCAGCGGCGCCTTGAGACCCTTCGGCAGCACAATCCGATAGACGTGGACACCGGCTGCATTCGGTTCGGAGCGTACCCCGTAGCCGGCCACGCCCTTGACGTCCGCTCCGATGGCGTTCCGAACCTGAGAAATTTGCCATTCATTCAGGTTCGGGAAGCCGGCCTTGAGCGCGACCCGGAGCTGTTCGAGCGTGGCGCCTTCGGGACGTGCGAGCATGTCAATGAGCATCGCGGTCTTGGTCCGCTCCTTGACGGCCCTGATGTCGTCCCAAGCGCGAGGTGCGATGTCCGCGCCGCGCTCCTCGCGCGGGATAGAGGCTGAGCGCGCGGCGGAGAGCTGCGCGACCTTCGGTGCGGCCTTCGCCTTCGGAGCGGCGACCGGCGCCGGCTTCGGCAGGAGAGCCGCGACCCGGCGAAGCGCAACGTCGCGATCGGCGAAGCGCTTAACGGGCTTGGCTGCGAGCGAATTGAAGAGCTTGACCAACTGGCCAGTCGTCATCTTCGGCAGGTCGGCAGCGGTGATCGAGGTGGTGGTCATCGTGGCGGTCCTTTGTGGGTGTGGATGGTGGACGCTGTGAACGTGGTTCACCATAGCCGATTCGATGTTGCATAGGCAATACCAGAACGCGAAACCCCGACACGACTGGTGCCGGGGCGTACTGGTCTGTGATGTTGGGCAGGGGCTCAGACGAGAGCCTTCGCAATCAAGTTCGCGAGCAGGGTCGTGAAGCCCAACCAGAACGCGACGAGGAGCCAATCCGCGATGAACTGTTTCAAGCTAGCACCACCGTGAGCGAGGCGATGCCCAACACAGCAGAGATGAGACCCGTGAAGACGCCAACGACGATCCAATCGTGGATGACGTTCCACCGGCGCTCCTCCTCGGCATCGGCCTCCTCGACAAGCCGGCGCACAGACGCGGGACTAGGACGACGGACGGCCGGCGCGAGGGTGACCGCGAGATAACGCAACCGAATCGCGGTGAGTGGCTGACCGTCGACTGGTGGAGGTATCGAGGCGGGCAAGCTCATCGGCCGGCCTCCTCGACAAGCGCACGCGCCGCTCGGATGTTCGGCACGTTGCGGCGGTAGTGCATCACCGCGAGGGTGATGATGTCCCGCTCGATGAGCCGGACGGCGTTCGCGCGGAACTCACGGCAGAAGCCGCGCGAGGCTCGGAGCTGGGCTGATGCCCGAGCGTGGACCGCGATGAGGTGACGCAGCTCCTCGGGATCGGTGCGGTAGGTCGTGTGAGTGGTGACGTAGCGGAGAGCGGTCATCGTGGATGCCCTCCGCCTTAGTGAACGCGCCGATACCAAGCGCACACGCAGGATTCGAAATCCTGCATCGGCTCGCCGTGTAGCTCCTCGCTGGCGATGCACAGCCGGGTCTCTAGGATGTCGGCTTGCATCGTCCGGAGCGCCTTCCGGCGGGCCGTGACTTCGCGGCGAGCAAGCGAGCGGGCCGATACGGCCAAGTGTATAAGTTGGGCCACGCGGTCCTTTAGGATCGCTTCCTCATTGCCGGCACAATAGTCTCTCGTTGTCAGTCTCATGGCGTAGTCTCCGTGAGGTTGATTCCGCCGGCTTATGCCGGAGGAGACCGGGGCTGTTAGCGCAGCTCCGGTCGATTATCAGTATACTGACGATTCGGTAAACGAATTGTTCCGACACGTCCCGTTTCGAGACGTTGTCCGTCCGGCTTCCCGTCCTCACACAACGGGACACAGCGCGGCACCAAGGCTTCCTGGGCAAGCCTGGAAACTAGTGATTAGGTCGCCTGGGCGAAGCGAGCGGTTCAGGCCGCGACAAGCGAATCATCTATCCTCCGCCGATGTGTCGAGCCGGGGGATTTCACCTTGAGATATTGCGCCGTCCTATTGCTTTGCCTGTTGAGCGCCGCGTCTGCGGCCCAAGCCCAGAAGAGCCGGTGGGAAGTGTCGAGAGGCACCTCGCCTGTTGACGACACCCCGAGTGTCTTGCTGCGATTGCTTTCTGATCAGCGATATGTCGGGCGCTGGGAACATCGCTCTGGGCACCTCACGCTAATGCTCCGTTGCAGCGAGGGGGAAACGGGGATGTTCGTGCACTTCGCGCGCAACTTCATGTCAAGCAATTCGGGAGGCGGGCAAGTCACGTTGCGCATCGATGACCGCTACGCTGAGACCCAAGAGTGGTATGAAACGTCAGATCACGAATGGCTGGGCAGGACCGGGCGCGAAGCGATTGAGTTCATTCGATCGCTTCGAGGAGGCAAGACCCTGTTTGTGCGCGCAACACCTCTATCGGAAAACCCGGTGTCGAGCCGCTTCACGATAACCGGCCTCGATAGACACGTTGAGGAGCTAGCGAAGACGTGTAAGTGGGTCGAACAGGATCGAGCGGAGGCCGCCAAGCTAGCGGCCGGAGCTGCAGAGGCAGAGTGCCGCCATGTTGGGCTCGGGCAATTTGTCGTCGCCTTGGGCACCCTCGGACTGACTGAGATTGGGCGCGCTAACTACTGCAAGCAGCGAGCCAAAGATGCCGGCGAGGAGGCGAGGGTAAAATACAACGGGGGTGCGTGGGGGATGGCGACGGGAAGTCTGAAGCGTTGATGGGCCGGGCCGATCGGCGGTTACTTCAGCCCGTTCTGTCTAACGTAGTCTATGAATGATCGGGCCTCGGGCAGAAACGATTTCCAACGCAGAGCTTTGCGCATCGCGTCGGCTTCATTCTTCGGAACGCCATCAGCGAGGATCGCCATTCGTATGGCCGTCAGCGCCTCGCGATCCTCAACCAGGGGCATCGTGAAAAACGACCATTGCGACAGCGCCTCTTTCAGGATCGGATCGCCACCGCCATCCACTATGCCCAACAGCAACGAGGCGCGGCAATCGTACACGCGACAGGCTCTTGGTCGCGTGGAGTAGATGGAACACTTGTTGTCGATCAAGAAGACGCAGCTGCCATCGGGTTTCTTCTTCATCACCAGACCAAAAGCGTCATCCTCCTCGATGACGTCCGCAAATCGGGTCTTTTCATCTTCGGTGAAATTGGTGACGAAGGTGGTTGGCGATCGGCAACAAGCGTTACACGCGCCGCAGGGGACATCGACATTCTCCGCGGCCAGACCACGAAACCATTTGCGAAGAAACGTCGTCACGGACCCGGCTGACCGCTCGCCTCGGAATGTCAACACCGACATCTTGGGATCGCTCATCGAATCACCTCCTCGGGTACTTTGCCTGATTCCGTCCAATGCTGGCCACCGGGCCGATCATCAGACATCTGACGATAATATCCCCACGAGAAGATTCGAGCGAGCGCGGAGCCTTGAACCCGGCCGGGTTGCCGGCCTCACGCAGCGAGGCCCTGGGCGGAGACAGGCGCCGGTGGGGGTGCCGGGGAAAGGACAACTTAGCCGGCCAGACTTTTGCTAAGCAGCCCGGCGAACCTCTTTGCAATCTCCGGGAGCACGGTGAGCACAGGCGAGCACGGACAGCACCGGATCACCCGGAGCACACATTTCCTACGTAACGTATTGCAAAACATTCATAATTAGTCTTGTCGTGAGCGATATGGCTCATCTCACTATTGAATCTTCCGCCGTTTCGGTGCATTACGAAGTGATGAATAGACAATTCACACCTCTGTGATGCCGCTGTATCGCGCTCATCCCCTCGTTGTTCGGCGCACTTGTTTCGCTCATTCTTCTGAAACGCAAACGGTCAAGGAACACGGAAATGGCCAATGGACGGCAAGCTACCGCCAAGCGGATGAAGATGGCGGAACGGTCCCAACAACAGATGGACCTTCATTTTCCAGACTTCCCTTCGAGCTTCCTTTGGCGTCGCAAGACCAACGATGGCTTCACCACGGTGCCTCGCACGTTGCCGATCGCAATGCAGGCTATCGACGTGCAGTCCAAAGGGCAGCCGGCCGGTCACACCCTCTTTTGCCTTTGGTCACGGTCTCCGGACAATCCACTCATCATCATCGAGAACCCCTCAACCTTCGCCGCCGAAGCGGGCTTCATTGGAGAGCGGGCAGTCGATACGTGGCGCAAGCGCATGAAGAGGTTGCGCGAGCTTTTTATGATTCAGACGAAAGCCGGACCATCTGGAGATTTCCATTACGTTCTGTTGGTCAATCCCAACGCTGCGCTCGAATGGATGCGATCGTGCGGCCTTGTTCAGGACGTCATATATGGCCGCTTCCTCGACCGTCTCGCGGAGGTTGGTGCTTACGGCGAGATCGAAGCTGTACGTGAGGCCTGGGCCAATCAAAGCACGGCTCAAGCAGCGGCGCTGAACGCTAACGCCGATCCGCAATCGGCAGCACCGGCATCGCCTGTGACTGTCGTGGCATAGCGATGAACTATGGAGGTTATGATGCTGAGGAGAAGAGTCTGCGACCTTGTGCGCTCGCTCACCCGCGCAACGGTCGAACATTAAAGCCCAGTCCTTGAAAGGACTGGGCGTGGTGAGTACCGCTAAGTGCTTGCGGGGTAGGGCCGGAAAACCGTGACCCCGCAAGTACACAATAGTCGATACCTTGCCAGCGCTGCAAGGTGGCGGAAAGCCGATTGCCCTTGAGACTATCCGTCCGCCGTCCCGGCCTCACGCCGCGATCGGGCCGGCCGCGCTTGCGGTTGATGGGCTGACAAGGAAACTTCTAGTTTAGCCGTCCTGGGCGCGAGCAGTCCGCATCGAGGCCACGAGCACATCGAGCGCCGCGCGGCGCTCCTCGGTCGTGAGCGGCGGAGCGGCGGTGAACGGCTGGACGGCCGGCCCGGTGATCGGAGCGCGAGCTGGTGCCGGCTGCTTGATGTCGTGATCGCCGTTGAGGCGATAGGGGATCGACTGACGCGCGCGACCAGTAAGACGGGTGAATGTTTGTTGAGCGCCGGCCATTAGCCCTGCCATCCCATAAGCCTGCTCTCCTCGTCATCGCGACGAGCCTTGACCCGAGATGGTGGACGCCCAACCACAGGAGCGGGAGCCGGTGACCGATCGCGCGCGGCCTCCGCCTTGAGCAGAGCGGCCGGCGCGTCCTGTCCATCGGCCGTGGCCTCGCCTGCTCGGAGAAAGGTCCTGAACCGGCTACACGCGCGAGGCCGGCGGCACGGACCATCATCGAAGTCGCGACGCAGGCTGCGAATGAGGTCGGCCTCTGCCGGGAGACCGAGGAGACCACCCGCGATCGGGAGCCGCGTCAACACGTAGCGCGTCGGCTCCTCGATGTGCTCCTCCGCCTTCGGAGCCGGCTTGGGAGCGGGCGCCGATCGGCCGGACGATGACGCCTCGGAGCATCGAACAGGATGGGCTGCTGCCCAACTCAAGACAGCGTCACGGTCGTATAAATTGGGTGTCGGTCCCCGCGATCGAACGGCCGGCGCGGGGAACGTCTTAGCGTAGCGTGTCGATGGCGCACGCCCTATCAGGGTCGTCGCTTCAAGACCCGTCACGAGGCGTGCTGCGTCGGTGAACAGGGCGGCGAGCATGTTCATCGTGGTGTTCCCTCTCCAGATGGCGTGTCGTTGGGCGTTGTCGATCAGCGCAAGCCGATCGGAATGAACCCGGCGTTCTTGATCGATGGTCCGCTCTGACTCACGCCGGGGAAGCTATTGCCGTGCGCGGCTTCCTTCGGCGCTACACCGTCGCGAGAGTCGAGCCGCGACAACCAGAGAAGGATTCCCCTGAGCTCAGCGACCTTCCTGCACAGCGTTGCGAGGTTCGGCTCGCCAGCCAATCGCGCACGTACCGCGCGGGTCTCCGCCTCGGTCGGGTCGCGAAGCTCCGCCACGTCAGACTTGGACCGCAAGCCGTGGAACTGGCTGACGGCGTTGGTGTGTGCAATCCGCAGTTGCTTCTCGATCATATTGCGAGCCGTGGCGCGTGCGCTGATCCCGTAGTTGGCCTTGTCTCGGATCGGCTCGCTGACCAGACGTTCGGCCTCGGTGATGCCTTCTGGCGTGACCTCGAATCTTGGTCCTGGGAGGTAGGGGCATTCGACCACGGGGAAGATGCGTGAGGGATCGTAGATGGACATCGGGGCAGGTCCTTTGCGGGTTGTCGAGCGAAGCTGTGGAGCCGGCCGGAGCCGGCGCCGGTTAGCGACCCTTCCGAGCGCGGAATGCTTCAAGGGTCGATGGGATCGCGACCGTCTCACGCTCGTGAGCGTTCAGCGCCACTCCGCCGGCCGGACGTGCAGCGCGAGCCGCTGCCGTGTAGGCGTTGCGTGCTCGGGTGGCGCGGTCTGCGAGCCGTTCCCGGATCGGCGCCGGGTCCTTCCCCTTGCGGATCGCGTTGGCGACAACGGTGGACATCGGCGCGAAGGCTTCGAACTCGCGCCGATCGCGCTCACGCTGGGCGTTCGTGCGAGCTGCGGGCTGGGCGTATTCAAACGCCTCCTCGGTGGTCTGCTCCTCCTGCGCGCGCGGCTTCCGCTTCGCCAGGAACTTGTCCCGCATCCGCTTCAGCGTCTTGGCTGACATCATCAACAGGCTGTCGCTGTCGTCCGGTGTGAAGGGGCTGTCGTCATTCGCGATCAGGTCCGCGATAATCGTGCGCGTGTCGTCGTCATCGCCGCGCTCCGCCGCTTTGAGAGCGTTTGTGATGAGTGTGTGGATGGTGGACATAACGGGTAGCTCCTTGTTTGCTCGGATGCCGCAGCCATCCGTCCAGTTACATGCGCCTTCCTCATCGGGTAGGAAGGCAAGATGATCGGGCTTGAGATGCTTGCCGATGGTCTGATACGCGCGACCGTCAGAGACGCCTTGGGCAGGAACGTCATCCGACCAGTAGCCGGTGGACACGTCGATCTGAGCGCCGTTCTTGACGAGCGCGAGAAAGCCGGGAGCGATCTTGTCCGCGAGCTTATTGTCCACCCAGGCCTCAGCCTTGAGCGCGCCGTTCTCCACTCGGGAATTGAAGAGCACGCCAACGGCGAACTCGCTGAGAATGTCCGGCTGGTTGGCGGATACATTCACGCCATCGACGAGTGGATGCCCCATCGTAACGGGCCGGCCATTCCACGCATCGGGGAATAGCTCCGCCTCCTCGATAAGCTGGCCATTCATCACCACGCCAGCCCGCGCCATAACAACGGGCAGGACCGTGTAGGCGCGTCCGTCCACCCGCTCGATGCGGATGTCACCCGCGCGCAAGTTGGCCTTTGAAGCGAAGCGCTTCATTCCGCTGCAACCGCATTCGCAATTCGTCTTGACCATGTGGGTCACTCCGCTGTTTCTCGGGAGATACTACCGGAGGTTGTGGAGCTGGTCGCCATTTATTCCTTGAACTGACGGTTTTTCTATTGAACTGTTTCCCGTACCCATTCCCCGGCCTCACCGGCAGAAGCGCACGCGAGGCCCAACGGGCGCAGCGTTGTCGGGAAAGGTTCGGTTTCAGGCCACCTGCCCAAACAGATACGCCGGTGGCGATCGGGGCCGGCCGGCGCGATCGGTGCCGGCGGTGGCAGGTGGGAAGGCCGCGCGGGCTGCGAGATTTGTGCGAGGGCACAAAGATCGGGAACGCGGCTAGAGACGGGTGGGCAACGGGTCGCCTCGGCAGCGCCTAGTGCGCGGGACCGATCGGGCGGCCGGCTCCGAGCCCGCACACCTGCTCATAGAGCGCTGTCGCCTCGCGATTTGCGCGGAATGCCCGGCGGACAGCCGCATCCAGCACGGGCCACTCCACGGGCAGTTGCAGCGCGTTTAGGTCGGCGAGAGCCTGGGCTGCCTCCTCGCGCAGCGCGTTGTGGCGCTTGATCAGCGGGTGATCGGCCCAGGCCGGGTCGTCGTCAGCGAGGGTGAGCCAGTCGATCGTCACGGCCTAGTCCTCGCTCTGGAGCGGGATCGAGAGCGGAGCTGGGTCGGGTAATGGTCCCGTGGCATATGAAATTTTGATCTCACGCACTTCGCGATCGTCGCCGGGCAGCAGCGCGCTGCCTTCGCGAGGCAGCATATTGAGGAGCTTCGCTAGGCGATCAAGTGATGCGTCCTTGCCGTGCAACTCGAAATCGACTGAGCGACCGTGCGATGTCGATCGTTCGGTGATCTTGCGAATGGCCGCCATCTGGCGGCGTGTGAGCTTGTCGGAGGACTTCACGCGCACGCGTGGGTGCTCGGTGATCGTGGTCGTCCCGTCAGCGTCCACGATGATCTCCTGACCACCTTGGTCAAACTCGACATAGTCACCCATATTGGCGAAGGCCAACGCGGCGGTCTCCTCGACAACGCGAGCGCGCAGCAGCGGAACGGACTTGGCAACGGCCCGTTCGATAGCTTCCTGAACGCGAGCATTCCTGAGCAGGTATGGTCCCTCGACATAAGCGCTCCTCGCGCTGTAGCCGGCGCGGCGCGCGGCGTCCGTCGCGTTCAGGCTTTCGAGGTAGTGACGCACGAACGCATTCTGCTTCGGCGTCAGGTTCAATCCGTCCCCACGCTTGCGCGCGGTTGCAGGCAGCAACTCGTCGATGTCGGTACGCTTACTCATCACACCATTCCTTTCACTCACGATTCTACCCGAGCGCCACACCACTCGTCGCGTGCGCATCCTTGGTTGTCTCGCGGCCACCGCCGGCGCCACTTCCCGCACCCGAAAGCCCAACCAACAAATCGAGGCTCTACCCCCACGGGAAGGGGTCCGCCGCCAGTAGAACTCTTTTAGGGAAAATGCCGGCGCTTTCTCTGCTCTCTCTCTAATCCTAGAAGTACTAGAAGGGATAGAGAGAGTAGAAAGCGCAAGTAAACCGGGCGCTTTCTGCTCTACCCCTGTTTTGGGCAACGGGGCTATGCCTAGCCTTTTCGCCCCAGCGGAAGCCTGTTCTGTGTGGCTTTATCCCCGAACGGTCCCGCGATGACGTTGCCGCCTAGCTCCGGCTTCAGCTCGGCCAGCGTCCACTCCTTCGCCTTGGGGTTGCCGATCGTCCAAAACGTGCCCTGCACCTTGTCCACCATCACGTTCCGACCGCCTGTCCACCCCAGCTCTCGACAGGCTTGCGCGACAGCGCGCTGCACCTTCGCGGTACGGTCTCGAATGTCGGGGAATAGAAGCCGCTGCAAGGTCATCCCGCGCATCCGACCGTCTGTGATGTCTCCGAGGTATTCCTTCAGGTCCTCATAGTAGACGCTTCGGCTCGCTTCCTTCTGATCCTCGCGGGCCTCCGTATCAGGGATGCGCGCTGCATCCCACTTCGACAAGTCCAGGCGCAGGAGGTCGTGAAGCATCGCCGCATAGCCTCCGGCATTCAGCTCGGCATTCAGCGCATCGAAGTAGGCTTTGGCCGCATCGCGGTTGGTCGGAGGCGGAGCGACATCGAACACCGCCATCCGCCGATCGTCTCCGCTAACGCGCGCGATCCAGTCGGCGTTGGAAGCCATAATGATCTTGAGATGGCTCGCTGCGCTAACGATGTCCTTGCCCTTACCCTCGATCGGTAGCGTGGGCTCGGTGATCATCGTCTTGAGCCGGTTCTCGGCAGCCTTGTCGTCTGGCGCGATAGCCTCGTCAGCGAACAGCAGACAGCAGTCCTGGAGGTGGCTATTGAACCGTCCAGAGAACTGTTCGGACGATGACGTGTGGAAGCCGTGCTGCCCGAACAGCTTGACCAGGGCACGCGCGAACATCCCCTTGCCGGCTCCTTGCTTGCCTCGGAACGCCAGCGCCGTCCCGACGATCCCGCCGGGGTGCTGGAGCGACCACGCAGCCCAGCGCATAATGTAGCGGAAGCTCTCCTTGTCCTTTTTCGCCAGGACGTTCCGGATGTGGCGCTTCATCAGCCGCCAGCTTCCCGGCTTGGGCTCGATCGCCAGGCCGCGCCATAGGTTCAGCGAGCCTTCATCTACCTCCGGCCGATCGGGATCAAAGAACAGACCGGTGAACTGCTTGCGCTTAGGACTTGCGAACCACAGCTTGGACACCGCCAGCTCTTTGTCCTTGCCGTCGATCTGAACCACTTTCTTCTCGTTGGCCTTCCAGACGTGGAAGTCCGCGACCGATTGTTGGAACAGCACGTCACGGCCTGATGGATCGTTCACGTTTCGTTCCCAGTTGCAGACCTTCGTGCCTCTGGAGTCGCGCAGCACGAAATACTTGAAATAGAACTCGGCCATCGCCGGGTCGTTGGCGGCCTCCTTCGCCTTAGCGATCTGGCCCAGCGCGTAGTTGTGCGGGTTCTTCTGGCGGCGCACGTGACCCGAGATGAGCCACGTTCCGTCCGCGATGATGCCCAAGATCAGAGGCTCAGGCACTCCGCACCGTTGCAGCTCGCAGGTGACGAACCACTGAGCTTCGGAGCCGGATTCAAATCGGTTCGGTTCATCCGGGTCGTGGCCTTGGGCGATGACTGTCTTGCACAGGCCGGACACCTTCCACTCGTCAAGCTGCTCCAGCGTGTCGAGCTTGCGCGCTCGGATGTCGGCGACAATCGTGGCGCCGGTCCCCGGTCGTGACGATACGTCGATGCCGGGCCGGCGCGGAGGCGCTACGGGCAGCTGCTTCAGCGAGTAGGCCACCGACGTGAAGCTGATCAGCTCCGCCATCTCGGGGATGCGGCCGCGCTGCTTCTTTTTCTCGGACGGGATGTTCATCGTGCCGGGTAGGCGCAGGATGCGTTCCACATTCCAGCAATGATCCGCTCCGAAGGCATCCGCGAGGCCACGATTGTAGCGCTCATACTCCTCCCAGGCAGCCTGCTGCCCGTCGATCGGGAAGGGCTCGGCCAACTTCCATAGTGCCTGATAGCCTCCGCCGGTGAACACGATCGCGGTCGGCGTAGGGACGCCAGCGGGCAGCTTGTGCTTCAGGATGTCGAGGAGGCGCTTGCGTTCGCTCGCCATATGCTTCTTGGACATCGGCTCGCCATCGACCGGCTTGGCGTAGTCCAGATCAATCCAGCACCAGCGACCTTCCTTGATGTCGGTCTTCTCCGGCTTCTTCCTCGGTGATCCTTTGATGGGGTTGGGCGTGTAGTAAAGGTTCACGTCACCAGCGCGCGCACCGATCCACTTACCAGCAGCATCGCTCTTGCCGAATAACTCGGTTTCGAGTTTCTGCTGGTCGGGCGAAATGGAGTGGAGCTGCCAAGGGCCTTGCGGCGCGAGCTGGCGGAGGAAGTCAGTTGCCGCTTTGTGTTCAACGCTAGACATACTATATTCGCTTTCTGTGAAGGTTACTATTACACACCCCGGCCGGCAGCCGGGGTTTCTTTTTGCGCCAGTCTATCTGGTTGGTTCGTTGGTGGGTCAGTTATTCGCTGAACGACCAACGATTAGTTTCCCGCTACATTCTTGGGTCGGCTAATATCTCATTTGTCCTTCCTCTTGAGGACGGGCTCTTTGATGGACTCACCCCGGCGCCAGTATCTAACAAGCGCGCCGGGGTGATCTGCTCCAGTACATATTTGATATACACGCGCGCCCAACCACGCAGATGTTTCGGCACTCCGAATGCATCGAGGTCGGTGACATACACATAGCGCGGGCTTAGCCGCGTCAGGGTCGGGTGGCGAGCGAAGAAATCGAGGAGGAAGGCGCGAGCGTAATCGAAGCCCTCGCGGCGTGCCTCTTTAAGCGAGTCGCCGTCGCCGGGCCGGCCGTAGTGACTGGGGTACGTGACCCGCTCTAATTCGCCAACGATCGGCGCTTTATTTATGCCCGCATCGGGGCTATGTTCTTCTGACATACAGATTGCTCCGTTGGTGGTTCTTCGGTTCGATCGTGTGAGGCATTTTCCGGTGTCTCCCGTATGTCCAGGCTTTTGCAGAGCCCGGTTGTTCAGATACTTGAGCGTCAGCGCCTCGGTCTCGCGACCGAGGCGTTGTCGTTTCTAGGCAGCGACCCTGCCCGCATTCCACCACGCCAAGACTTCCGCCTTGTTGTAGCGAACGGCGCCCTCCACCTTATGGTAAGGCGGGCCGCATTTATTCCACCGCCAGAATTGAATGGTCCTGACGGAGCGGCCGGTTATTTCCGCGACAACGCGCTCACCGACCCAATCAATTTTATCCTCGGACATAATGTCCTCCTATTTGATCCAGAGCTGAACTTTACGATTGGGTGATGGTGCGAGGCAAATGGTTTTCTTTGGTCCTTAAACCACCCTCCATGCGTTCAGCCTTTTCGGGTCGCCAAATGCTTTCAGTATTATCGCCTTTGATATTCGTTCCTGGGCTTTTGCAGTACCTCCGCTGAGCGCCGAAACATTCAGATAACCGTCGTGGACGTCACCGCCCGTGATGTGGTTCATAAGTAATTTTGAAATGGTCGGCTCGATGCCGAGCTGCGCGCAGATCGTCCGATAAGAGCGCCGGAGGTCGCGGCCATAGGCCGACAGCCGCGAGCGCGGCTCAGACCACGATGAGAGCCGACCATCGAACGATCGCGCGGGGAACACCCACGGACTATTGGGGAAGTAATACCGGCCTGTGCGCCGCAGTCGCACGAGCGACAGCACCATCGGTCGGCTCAGCGGGATATCAAACGCACGCTTTGGACCGCCCTTCGGATTGGGCACGTGTAGGACGCGGCGCCGGATGTCGATGTGCTCCCAGCGCGCGTGGCTAAGCGCATCGGGCCTGCTACCGCTCAGGAGCGTCATCAGCGCAAATTCCCTGCGTATCGGCGGCAAGCGCTCGCACTCATCGCCCCAGGCCGTCAGCGGGTCATCGAGACCAAATCCACCGGTGGACTTCGGCTCAGCATTCATCTCGATGAATGTGGTTGGGCTCTCGGGTAGCGTCCTGTCGAGACGTTTGCGGGCGTAGCAATAGACCGCCGACAGCGTTCGCGCGGCGTTGTTGGCAAGGCGGGGACCACGGCGCGTGATATCCTCGTGCCACCTGACCACTCGATCAGGATCGCGGGCCAACTCAGAGAGCGGGACGTCCACGAACACGCGGAGCGGGCCGGCGATGTGGTCGGCGTAGGCCTGGATGGTGCCGGGCTGCCGTTGCTTCTTGATGCAGCGTTCGCGGTACGCCTCCCAGGCAGCAGCCAGGGTTAGGCTTTTCGGCGTCTTGGCCTCCGGTAGCCGGCTCTTGTTCTTAATACCGGCTAGGCGGTCTCGCGCTGAGCGGCGCGCGGCGGCAACGGTCATCCCTGAGGTTGGGCCGATCGTCACCTTGAAGGTCCGGCGCCGGCCGTCCACGGTCGCGTCAGCGACAGCCTTATATGATTTAGTTGTACGCCCAACCAGAACAAAGAAGGCTCGCAGCTCGGTATCGCGAACGATGTATTGAGTGCCGGGTTGTCCAGCCAGCGGGAGCTTAGCGACCAATTGATCAGTTAGCTTCGCTTCGGTGGGAGGTGGGGTCTTGGTCAACATCAGCGGTTCCTTTACGCATACAAGGACGGGATAGGGACGGTGTTTTGTACACTCTATGTTCCTATGAAGGGCCTACCGACGTCTACTGAAAAGTTCAACGAGCGGGGATAAGTTGGCCTAAAAATCAACGGACTAGGCAACAACGCGCTCTCCGTTCAGGAAAGGCTGGTAACGTTGACCCCGAATTAAAACTTTGTCGGCCATAGTCCTCCCCGAGTGCGTTGTGGGAGGTCGGTGGCGTCATGGATTTTGTGAACGGTCAGATCGAGCGCTGGCGGCGGACCTGGACCACAGGTGACACCGGCCTCATTCTCGGGGTCTTCACGGCGACACTGTTCGTCTCGGCCGTGCTCCTGTTCTCCGTCCAGCCGATGTTCGCCAAAATGGTGCTGCCCAAGCTCGGCGGATCGCCGTCGGTATGGGCCGTATCTATGTGCTTCTTCCAGGCGGTGCTGCTGGCCGGCTACTGCTACGCCCATCTGCTGAGCCGCTATCTGCCGTTGCGCTGGATTCCCGTCGTCCATCTGGCGGTCCTCGCGCTGGCCATGTTCGCGCTGCCAATCGGCCTCTCCGAGAGCCGCGCCGAGCCTCCGGCAGGCGACGCCTACGGCTGGCTGATCGTGACGCTCGCTCTCGGCGTCGGACTGCCGTTTTTCGCCGTCTCGGCCAACGCGCCGCTGCTGCAGGCGTGGTTCGCCCGCACCGGCCATCCGCACGCGAGCGATCCCTATTTTCTCTATGGCGCCTCCAATCTCGGCAGCCTCATCGCACTTCTCGCCTATCCGATCGCAATCGAACCCTTCAGCGGCCTCGCCCACCAGGCCACGATCTGGGCCGCGGGCTTCATGGCCCTTGCGACGATGATCGCGGTCTGCGGCGTCATCATGGTCGGCGCGGCGCGTGACGACGCTGGCGAGCGCGATGCAGCCGCCACGTCACACCTCGACGCAAGCCCGTTGACGATCACACAACGCGCGAGTTGGATTGCCCTCGCCTTCGTGCCGTCGGGCCTGCTCGTTGCGTTCACCAGCTACGTCACGACCGACATCGCGTCGGCACCGTTCCTCTGGGTCATTCCACTCGCGATGTTCCTCGGCACGTTCATTCTCGTGTTCCGCGAGACGCCCCTCATCCCACACAGCTGGATGCTCTATGCCCAGCCGGTCCTGACGATCGTCGTTGTGTTCGGGCTTTCGATGGTCGGCAACACCGGCTGGCTGATCGCATCGCTCGGCGGCACCGTTGCGTTCTTCGTCGCTACGATGGTCTGTCACCGCGAGCTCTTCGAGCGCCGCCCGGCAAGCCGATACTTGACGGAGTTCTATCTCTGGATGTCGTTCGGCGGCGTCCTCGGTGGCGTATTCTCGGCGCTGATCGCACCGCAGATCTTCAATTCGATCTGGGAATATCCGCTGCTGCTGATCCTCGCCATGGCTTGCCGGCCCGGCGTCACCGCACGCCTTGACGGGAAAGAGCTGCGCGATCTGCTCGGGATCGCCGGTCTGGCGATTGTCGCGATGTGCCTCGTCGTCGAGCTCTATCGATTCAACATCATCGATTTCGGCGACAGCAATCTCCTGCGCCTGGTGATGCTGTTCGGCTTTGGCGGTCTCGCGCTTCTGCAAAGGGGCAAGCCTGTACCGCAACTGGTCTACATCGCGCTGGCGACTCTGACGCTCGCCGTGCTGCCTTCGCCGATGAACCGCGGCGACGCTGAGCGCAGCTTTTTCGGCACCCATCGCGTGGCGAACAGCCCCGATGGCTCGATCCGCTTCCTGTTGCACGGGACCACCATCCACGGCGCCGAGCGACTGGTGTCGAAGGACGGCTCACCCATCAATAGGCCGCTGCCCGCGACCTACTATCATCCGCTCGGGCCAATGAGCCGCGGCGTGGAAATCGCTCGCGCCAATCACCACGGGACGGCCCCGTTCAACGTCGGGATCGTCGGTCTCGGTGCCGGCGCCATGGCGTGCAACGCGCGCTCCGAGGATTCTTGGCGCTTCTATGAGATCGATCCGGTTGTCGTCCGCATCGCCAGCGATCCCAAGCGCTTCCGCTTCCTGTCCGTCTGCCAGCCGAATGCCGACATCGTCGTCGGGGATGCGCGGCTGACGGTGGCGAAAGAGCCTGACGGACGCTTCGATTATCTGGTGATCGACGCTTTCTCGTCGGATTCGATTCCGATCCATCTGATGACCGAGGAAGCCTTGCGGCTGTTCCTCGGCAAGCTGAAGCCCGATGGCCTGCTGGCGTTGCACATCTCGAACCGTCATCTACATTTGTCGTCGGTTGCCGCCGCGGTTGCGATGGCGATCCCCGGAACGCACGCCGTCCTGATAACGGATCGACGCGAGAACCAGGGCTACGACGCGGTGAACTCGCAGGTGATGTTCATTGGGAAGTCGAAGGCGGCACTGGGGCCCATGCTGTCGTGGCAAGGCGCGAGCCCCGCCGATCCGGCCGGCGTCGCGCCCTGGACCGATGACTACTCGGATATCCTGACGGCGATCTGGCGCAAATACCGGTAGGCTCTCACCGCGCGTTCGCAAAGGCGCGCGGCGAAGTCACGGTGAGCGCGATGATGTAAAGATCGAACGGCAGCGACCAGTTGTCGATGTAGTGGAGATCGTGCGCCACCCGCTGGCTCATCTTCTCGTCAGTATCGGTCTCGCCGCGGAAGCCGTTGACCTGCGCCCAACCGGTGATGCCCGGCTTGACGTTGAGGCGGCGCGCGTAGCGGTTGATCCGCGTCTCGAAGAAGCGATCGTGCGCCACTGCGTGCGGACGCGGTCCGACGATCGACATCTCACCCTTGAGCACGTTCAGAAGCTGCGGCAGCTCGTCGAGGTTGAAGCGCCGCAGCACCCGGCCGACGCGCGTGATGCGTGGATCGTTGCGACAGGCCTGCTTGACGTGATCACCATCCTCGAGCGTCGTCATCGTGCGGAATTTGTAGATGTAGAACTCTTGATGGTTGTAACCGCGCCGGCGCTGACGGAAGACGACCGGCCCAGCGCTGTCGAGTTTGATGAGCGCCGCAACGATGGCCAAGAAGGGCGCGAGGACGATCAGCGCAAGCAGCGCGACGATCACGTCGAACACGCGTTTGCCGAGCACCGCCGCCGGACGATCCGGGGATGCCGACATCGTCAACGCCACGATCGGGCCAACCGCTTCGATCCTCGGCGTGATCATCGCGTCGATATCGCTGAAGGCGTCGAGATGCACACCGACGGGGAGCAGCGAGAAGCTGCCGAGGCATGCATTGAGGATGTCGGCGCGCCGCGTCGTCGGCAGCAACAGGATGTCATCGACGCTCTGCGAGCGCGCGTCGTCGCAGGCGCTGCGGAGCGCGGCCGCCAGCGAGGCGTGCGCGGTGGCATCATGACCGAGCTGTGCCGGAGCGAGCTGGGTGACGGCGACGATGAGATCGTGCTGCGTATCGCGCGAGCGCTTGGACCGATACGCGGCCAAATCGGCTTCGCTGCCGACCAACATCAAGCGGCGCGGCCGAACGCGCCCCTGGTCCAACGCTCGGCGGAACAGGCGGAGCGCCACCGTCTCGAGGCGAAGCAGACCGAACAGGCCGATCACGAAAAACAGCGCGATCCAACCGCGCGAGAAGTCGTCCGTCGACTTGGTCAGGAATCCGATGACCGCGATCAGCAGGAACGCGACGTGCCAGCGGAGCGCGATGCGCTGCATGGACCGGCCGCCCGCGAGGAAGGCGCGGATCGAGCTTTCACCTTGTCCGATGAACGGCACGACGTAGAGCAGCGCCGCGAGCATCCCGAATGCGGTGTAGCTCGAGGTGCCCCCGATGTTGCCGTAGACTGCCAGGTGGTAGCCGGCACCGCTCAACAGCGCGGCGGCCACGATAAAAAGGGTTTCAGCCGCAACGATCGCGCAGGAAACGGCCACATTGCCGAAGGCGTGCCGCGGCCCGCCTCGCAGATGTTCCCGGCCAATGTCCTGAACGATACTCATACTGGGTTGCCACGCCGCCGCAGTCAGTGCCATCGAAGCCACCCCTTGGTTGGCTCGCCGTCTCGATGGGTAGGATTGCAAGGCGCGTGCTAGGCAAATTCGTACGTATTTTCATGCAGATAAATGCTGGGTCCGCGCAATTTGGGCGGTCCCGCCGGTGCACGCGCGTCCCGAAAAGCGTGAATTGCGTCAAATTGGATCAATCGACGCGGGCGGCGACAGGCCGGTCTTGACAGGTGGGCCGACCTGCGGCCACCGAAGGGGAAATCAACGGCGGCCCCGCAGTGTTTGGCCGCGCCCGCCAGGAGGCCGACGTGAAACTATCGGATTTCAAAGTCCTGACGTTCGACTGCTACGGGACGCTGATTGATTGGGAGAGCGGCATGATCGCCGCGCTGTCGCCGCTGACCGACCGCCTGGCGCGCCCCCCCTCCCGTAACGAAATCCTGGAAACTCACAGTCGGCTGGAGGCAAGCCAACAGTTGTACACCCCGGCCAAGGTTTATCGGGAGCTTCTCGCCGTCGTTTATCGACGCCTCGCCGAGGCGTGGGGCCTCTCGGTAAGCTGGCAGGAATGCCTGACCTACGGCCGCTCAGTCGCTGATTGGCCGGCCTTTGCAGATAGCGCTGAGGCGCTGCGGTATCTCAAGCAGCACTTTCGGCTCGTCATCTTGTCGAACGTCGACAACGAGAGTTTCACGCACTCGAACGGCCGGCTGGCCGTGGCGTTCGACGCGATCTATACGGCGGAGGACGTGGGATCGTACAAACCGACGATGCGCAATTTCGAATACATGCTCGCGGAACAGTCGCAGCAGGGGTTCGCGGCGCGCGACATCCTCCACGTGGCGGAAAGCCTGTTTCACGACCACGTGCCGGCAAATCGCCTCGGCCTGACCTCGTGCTGGATCCATCGCCGGCACGCCGACGAAGGCTATGGCGCAACCCAGCCGCCCGGAACCGTCCCGCCGATCGCATTCCGCTTCGAAAGCATGAGCGACCTTGCTGCGGCACACGCGGCAGAGCTAGCGGCGTAAGGCGCGTGCTCAAACCTCATCGCGGCTGGGGCAATCCAAGGATTGCCCCAGCGCAAATGGGGTGAGCATGCCGATCAGTCGGCCAAGCTCGCTGGCGACGCCGACGGCTACCGCCGTGCGCGACCCAGCGAGTTCTGGCTGCCACCAATCCTAGTGGGTGGTGCTGTACCGAAGTCTGGTGATTTCGTCTTTGAGTTTCAGCTTCTCGAGCTTGAGCCGAGTGATTTCGACATCACTGGTACTGGGCCGGCTCAGGACTTCCTCGATCCGGCGCTCGAGAAGCTTGTGCTTCTCCGAAAGCTCTGCGAGATGTGCGTGTAGCGACATCAGGCCCTCCGTGTACGAGTTGACGGTGATAAGTTTGCCACGGAACGGCATCGCTGTCCAACCGCATCACGTCAACTCAACAACAAAACACTTGATTTCCTCAGTAAAATGCAGACGACCGCCGATTCGCAGTCGGCAATAATTTACAAGACCGTGCATGACCTTAACCCGCCAACTTAATGGAAACGAACGGCGATGACGGCACCGCAGCCCACGCTTTATCGAGGCGATCTCCCGCCCGGTTTGTCCTTCGGATCGAGCGTCGCCATCGACACCGAAACGCTGGGATTGAAACCGCAGCGGGATCGACTTTGCCTGGTCCAGCTTTCGGCCGGCGATGGCAGCGCGCATATCGTGCAATTGAATGGAGCCGACTGGTCGGCGCCGCGGCTCAAGGCGCTGCTGACGGATCCGGGCGTTACCAAAATTTTCCACTACGCGCGCTTCGACGTTGCGGTGCTCGAACGCTATCTCGGTGTCGTCACGACGCCGATCTATTGCACCAAAATCGCGTCCAAGCTGGTTCGCACCTACACCGACCGTCATGGCCTCAAAGATCTTTGCGGGGAACTGCTGGGCGTTGAATTGTCGAAGCAGCAGCAGAGTTCGGACTGGGCAGCCGATCCATTGAGCGCCCAGCAGCTCGCTTATGCCGCATCCGACGTCCTCCATCTGCACAAGCTGAAGGCAGCGCTGGACACGATGCTGGCTCGTCAGGGGCGGACGGCGTTCGCGCAGGCCTGTTTCGACTTTCTCCCTGTCAGGGCAGGGCTTGATCTCGCTGGCTTCGACGACATTGACGTGTTCAGTCATTGAGTTGTTACAGTTGACTGGGGAATGCTTGCGGCGCGTCCCAATATCTCCCAAATTCCAATGCAGTAGATGACATAGGCGCACGACTCGGCGAGGCTCGAGCTGGTGCTTCTAACGGGCAGGCATGGCGACGACCATCGATCCACGGCGATTGCGCGAGCGCACGGCCGTTCTTGCCCCGGAAGGTGCAGGCAACGGTCGCACACGTGCGTTTGCAGTTGCCCGTCGTCACAGCATCATGGTTCGCGCGATGCGGCTCGCGCTGCCTATATTGGCGCTCGCGATGCTCGGCATCTACGGCGCCACCACATGGCGCATCGCGACGCTTCGATCTGCCGGCGTGGAACTCGAAAGCATTCACATCTCGAGCGATAACCTGGTGATGGCGGCGCCGAAGTATTCCGGCAGCGGCAAGGACGGCTCGCGACATTCCGTCCGCGCGCGATCCGCCGAAACCGACCTGCTGACGCGGAACCGCGTCAAGCTGACCGCGATCGAGGGCGAGATCATTCAGCTCAACGGCACGCGGATCGACCTGACCGCGAAGCGCGGCACGTTCGAGCAGGAGGCGGGCGTCCTCGAACTGCACGAGCAGATCGACGTGCGTTCGTCCGATGGCATGACGGCGAACCTGACCGCAGCCACCATCTTCACCAAGGAGAACCGGATCGTCTCGAACGAGCCTGTGACGGCATTGATGCCGACCGGCAGCGTGCGCGCGCGCGCAATGGAACTGAAAACGAAACAGCGAAACGCCACGTTCACGGGCGACGTCGCCGTCCGCATGGTCCCCCAGCAGAAGCCCGCAACAGCGACGGAGACGGCTGAAGCTGTCGATGCCACCAAGGGCGTCGGCAAACCGAAGAAGGACAAGGCGTCCGCCAACGCGCTCGGCCCGAGCTTCAATTCCGGCGAGCCGGTGGACGTCACCTCGGATCGCCTCGTCGTCGACGATGCGACTCACCTCGCACAGTTCCGCGACAACGTCGTCGCGCGCCAGGGCGCCGCCACGCTCAACGCGCCGGAACTCGACGCCGCCTATGCCGGCCGCGCCGCTCTGCCCGGCCAATCGTCGTCGAAATCCCCGTCCAAGTCGGAGCGGGCCGAGGGCGACACTGCCGCCTCCGAGGCGTCGCGCCTCACCAGCATCAAGGCGCGCGGCGGCATCGTCATGACCCGAGACAGCGATCGCGCGACGGCGACATCGCTCCACTACGACGCCGAGGCCCAGCGCACCTCGCTTGCGGGCCCGGTCAACATGACGTCGGGAACCGATCGGCGCGCGTCGAGCGCTACCGCCGAGATCGACCATAAGGCAGATCAGATCACGCTGGAGGGATCCGTCGTCCTCTACCAGGGACGCAACGTGCTGAAGGGCGAACGTCTCGCGGTCGATCGCGCGAACGGTCGCGCGCGCCTCGACAGCCCAGCCGAAGGCGCCCGTGGTGCCGGCCGGATCAGTGTTCTGCTCTATCGCGGTGAGGCTGGTGCGACCCGGACCAAGTCACCGTCGGTTGCGAGCGACACGCCGGACAGCCGTTTCGCCGGCGCCTTCCGCAGCGACCCCAACGCGCCGATCGATATCGAATCGGCGACGCTCGATTTCGAGGACGCGCGCCGCTACGCGCTGTTCTCAGGTGGCGTCATCGCCAAGCAGGGTGAATTCATCATTCGTGCACCGACCCTGACGGCGCACTTCAACAGCCAGTCGGCTCTACTCGCATTGCCAGCCGGCAAAGGTAGTGAACCTGCCGGCGCGGCGAGCCTGAAAAAGATCGAGGCTCGCGGAGGCGTGGTCATCACCGGCAACGACGGGCAGAAGGTCACGGGTGACTGGGCCGACTTCGACCCGGCGTCGAATTTCGCAACGGTCGGCGGCCGGGTCGTCGTCATTCAGGGCAAAAACGTCGTCGAAGGATCGAAGCTGATCATGGACCTGACGTCGGGTCGGACCCGCTTCGAGACTGCCAGCCCTGAGACCGCAGCGGCCGCGGAAGGTCCCACCACGGGTTCTGTGCCGTGCGTCCCCGGCCAGACGTGCACGAAGCGGCGCGTTCGCGCGGTCTTTTACCCCAGCGACGCGAAAAAGCTCGCCAAGTCCTCGAAAGCCGCCAAATCGCAAAGTCCAGCGCCCGCAGACGCGCCGACAACGCCAAACTCAACGACGCGCAGTAGCCAATCCTCCTGGCAATCCTCGACCACGAAAACTCCCGAGACGACGGGGACGCCGAGATGACCTCTGTCCCTGCGCGAGCCGCCCCATGAGCGACAATAACTGGCTGGCGCGGCTCGGGCTCGGCGGGCGCCCGAAGCGAGGCCGGAGCAACGGCGCCCATCCCGAGGAGTCCGAATCCGCGCCATTCGTCGCCGACGACGGCAGCGAGGGCTGGCTGACGGCATCGGGCGTGCGCAAGTCCTATCGCCGGCGCCTCGTTGTGCGGGGCGTGGATCTGGCGGTCTGCCGGGGTGAGGCCGTGGGGCTGCTTGGACCCAACGGTGCGGGCAAGACGACTGTCTTCTACATGATCACGGGGCTCGTGCCGGCTGATGCCGGCCGCATCACGATCAACGGCCAGGACGTGACACGGCTACCGATGTACCGGCGTGCCCGCCTTGGCATCGGTTACCTGCCACAGGAAGCCTCGATCTTTCGCGGTCTGACCGTCGAGCAGAACATCATGGCGGTGCTGGAGCTGGTCGAGCCGAACCGGCGGCGTCGGCGCGAACAACTCGACGAACTTCTGGAGGAGTTTCGCATCACCCGCCTGCGCAAGAGTCCCTCGATCGCGCTCTCTGGTGGTGAGCGTCGGCGCTGCGAGATCGCGCGGGCGCTCGCTTCGCGGCCGACATTTATGTTGCTGGACGAACCATTCGCCGGCATTGACCCCATTGCAGTCGGCGAAATTCAGCAACTGGTGCGGCACCTTACCCGGCGCGGCTTGGGTGTGTTGATCACCGATCACAACGTCCGGGAGACGTTGAGCCTCGTCGATCGTGCGTATGTCATTGCGGATGGCCAGGTTCTGACACAAGGTAGCCCGTCGGAGATCATCGCCAATGAGGATGTCCGCAGGGTGTACCTCGGGGATATGTTTGGTTAATCAACCCGGCGCACCCGGCATAGTCCTACCCCCACAATCGTTCGGATACGAAAGCCTGTTTACGTTTGTGGGCTAGAGTGCAATCGCTCGTGGAGGCAGATCGCAACCTTGAGGCATACGGGACGACTGGCGGCGGTTTGCTCATCGCACGACGCGATGGACCAGCAAGCCGGAGGTCCCCGGAGCAGGACAATCGGTACGTGGCGTGATTGGGGACGTTTGGTATGGCGATAACGACGAAGCTAGAGCTCCGCCAGAGCCAACAGCTCGTCATGACGCCGCAGCTGCAGCAGGCGATCAAGCTGTTGCAGCTCTCGAACCTCGAACTCAGTGAATTCGTCGATGCGGAACTCGAGCGCAATCCGCTGCTCGAGCGCGACGAAGAAAATGGACCCGCCCCCGAAGCAGCATCCGACAAGACCACTGACGGCGATGGCGAGGACGGCGGCGATTACGACGACGCGCCCGACACCGCGGTTGAACTCACCGCCGACACGACCTCGTCGGCATCAGATCTCGATGTCGATCGCGACGTCGTCTACGGCGAGGAGAGCGCTGGCGATGTGGCGTCGCTGCTCGCGGGAAGCGCGTGGGGCAATGTCGGCCAGTCCAGCAATCAGCACGACGGCGACGCCGACCTCGAAGCCACTCTCGCCAACGAAACGTCGCTCCGCGAGCATCTGTCCGGGCAGCTCCAGCTTGCAATCTCGGATCCCGTCGAGCGTCTGATCGGCTCTCACCTCATCGATCTGGTCGACGACGCCGGCTACATGCGCGCCGATCCTGAAGAACTCGCCGAGCGGCTAGGCGTGTCGCCGGCCCTGCTGAAAAGCGTGCTCGCCAAACTGCAGACATTCGATCCTCCCGGCGTCATGGCGACGTCGCTCAAGGAATGCCTGGCGCTGCAGCTCAAGGAGCGCGGTCGCTACGATCCGATGATCGCGAAATTCCTCGAGCACCTCGATCTTCTCGCCGCGCATGATCTGCGCCAGTTGCGCCGGATCCTGGATGCGGACATGGAAGATCTGACCGACATGATCGCCGAGATCCGCACCCTCAACCCGAAGCCCGGGAACGTCTTTGGCGCGGCGCCGGTGCAGACCGTCATTCCGGACGTCCTGGTCCGGCCGGCGAGCGATGGGAGTTGGCTGGTCGAAGTGAACAGCGAGACGCTGCCACGCGTGCTGGTCAACCGTTCCTACTATACCCGCGTCGTGCGCAACGTCGCCGGAGCGTCGCGCGACCGTGAATTCCTGCTCGAGTGTCTGAATACCGCCAACTGGCTGGTCAAGAGCCTCGATCAGCGCGCGCGCACGATCCTGCGCGTCGCCGAGGAAATCGTGCGCCAACAGGACGCCTTCCTCGTGCATGGCGTCCAGTATCTGCGGCCGCTCAATCTCAAGACGGTGGCCGATGCGATCAAAATGCACGAATCGACGGTGAGCCGCGTCACATCGTCGAAGTACATCGCCACCAATCGCGGCATCTTTGAAATGAAGTATTTCTTCAACTCGGCGATCGCTTCGGTGAACGACGGTCTCGCGCACTCGTCTGTTTCTGTGCGCCACCGCATCAAATTGCTGATCGACGCGGAAAGCTCGACCGCCGTCCTGTCAGACGACCAGCTCGTCGACATACTCCAGAAGGAAGGCATCGACATCGCGCGGCGCACGGTCGCCAAGTACCGCGAGGCGATGCGGATCGCCTCATCCGTCCAGCGTCGGCGCGAAAAGCGTGCTCAGGCCCAGACGGCGCGCATCCCCAGCGCCGCGGTTCACATCACGAGCCACATGGCGATGCCTGGCACGAAGTAGATTGCGACCAGGGCCAACAGCAGCATCCCGACAAAAGGCAGCGAACCGGACGCAACCTCGCGCAAACCGGTCCTGGCGATCGATTGGATGACGAACAGGTTGAGTCCGACTGGTGGTGTAATCAGCGCGCACTCGATCATGATCGTGAAGAAGATGCCGAACCAGACGTTGTCGATGCCGAGGGCGGGCAGCGCCGGCAGCAGCACCGGCACCATCAGGAGCAGCATCGAGATGGCTTCGAGGAAGCAGCCCATCACCAGCAGCACGCCGGCCACCATCAGCAGGAACGTCCAGGCCACGCTGAAATTCATGGTCAAGAACGCGGCCACGTCCTGCGGCAGCCGATAAAGCGCCACTGCCTTGCCGAACACCTTCGCCGCGGCCACGATGAGCAACACCGCCACGGTGGTGATAGCCGCCTCGATCACCGCTTCCTTGAACAGTTCCCACGTCATCGTGCGCAGCACGAACGTGGTGACGAACAGCGAGAACGCAAATCCGACGGCGGCTGCCTCTGTCGGCGTGGCAGCACCCGAATAGATCGAGATGAAGACAAACGCGGCAACCGCAACGGCGGGCAAAGCGCGGAGGCTCGCGTGCCACCGCTCGGCCATGGGCACCGCTTCGACGCGCCGCAAACTCGGCGTGCGAATGGCAACGAAGACTGAGTAAATCGAAAACAGGACGACCAGGAACAGGCCCGGCCCGATCCCCGCGACGAACAGCTTCGTCACGCTTTCCTCGGTGATGAAGCCATAGATGATCATCGGGATCGACGGCGGGATGAGAATGCCGAGCGTGCCGCCCGCCGCGACGAGGCCGTAAACGAAGTTGCGCGGATAATCGCGCTTGATCATTTCCGGGATCGCGACCGTGCCGATGGTGGCGGCGCAGGCGACGGACGAGCCCGAGATCGCGGCAAACAGCGCGCAACTCAGGATCGTCGCGATCGCGAGGCCGCCCGGCCAATGCCCGACCCACGCCTGCATCGCGGCGAACAGATCCTTGCCGACACCACCCTTGAGCAGGATATTGGACATCATCAGGAACATCGGCACCGACAGCAGGACGAAGCTCTGCGTCGATGCGTGAAGACCGGCCGGCACCATGAGGTCCGAAAAGCCGCCGATCATCAGAAGGATCATGCCGAGGCCGCCGAGCGCGAACGCGACGGGAATGCGCAGCGCAAGAAGCCCGAGCAGCGCGCCGAGGATGGCAATCGTGGTCATACGTCAGGCGCCTCGTTGAGATGGGGCGACCAGTCGCGACCGATCACGGCGCGGCCAAGTTCGATCAGCGTTTGCAGCGCAGCCCAAGCGCATCCGACGGGAACCGCTGCTTCCTCCCAGAAAATCGGGATGTCGACCATCGTGCCAGTGGTCGAACCACGCCAGAAGCTTTCCCAGGCGATCTCGAATCCGGATCTCGCAGTCAGCACCAGAAAGACCAGGATGAAGACCAGCGCCACGACGTCCATGGCGCGCTGGACGGGGCGCGGCACGGCGGCGAACAGGACGTCGATCGCGATGTTCTGGCGGCGGCGGATCATCGCGGCGATGGCAACGAACACGGCCCAGAGCAGGCACAGTTCGGAAACCTCTTGTGCCCACGTCGTCGGCGCGCGGAAAAGATAACGTCCGGCGACCTCCCAGGTCAGGAACACGCCGGTCAGGACCATAAGTATGGCCGCGACCAGCGCCAGCCAATCGCTGATCTGATCGACCACTTTCATGCCGTAGGCCTCCCCCGGATCACAGCGGCCTGCCCAGCCGCTCGACCGCTCCGCCCGGCCCTATAGCAGGCACGACCGGCAAGAGGGAGTCCCAATGCCACGCAATGCAGGCCCATGGCCGCGCGACGATCGCAGATCACACCCCGCGCGGTTTCGCCCTTACCCGCCGGCATTGCACTTCGCCCGAAATGCCTGTAACCACGCGCTCACGGGCGGGTAGCTCAGTGGTAGAGCATTTGACTTTTAATCAAATGGTCGTGGGTTCGATCCCCACCCCGCTCACCAGATAAATCTCAATCATATCATAGCATTACATCGACAGCTCGCCAGGGCCGTCAGCCGCGCAACCATGCGCCGGTAACCAATCTCGGTAAACAACGTCCCGCCGCCGTGCAAGCCGCTCAGGTCCAACCCTGGGATCGGCAACGCCGTCGTGCGCGCGCTCGCACACTCGGTACCAGGGATCGAGTTGCCTGTCGGTCCAGCAGGCTATGAACTGGACCACAACCCAAGAAGGAAGACGACCATGACGACGACCAGCGACACGATCATTCTGTTCGAGACGACCCACGGCGCAGTCCACCACACGCCATCGGGCTACGTGTTCATCGACAGTCGCGAGACGCCGCCTCGGCGCATCGAGGCGAACGACATCCAAGAAGCCTGGAGCCTGTTGTGGGGGCAGCGCGAGGACGTGGACGAGCGCGGCGCGGAAGTGAAGTTCATCCACCCGCTCTTTGAGTTGATGGAGCACAAGTTCGATAAGATCGAGCTTGAACTCACCCGGCAGGAGAACCGGATCAAAAAGCTCGAGGCGCTGGTCAAGAAGCTCGAAGCGGCCGTGTTCGTCGCCGCCTAGTGCATGAAGAAGCCCGTGACTGGTGCGATCGGTCACGGGCCGCTGCGGCGGGGATCACGGTGCGCGGGCGCCACTTCTCTGGTCACCATCTGCGAACAGCGCGCCGTACGATCCGAGCGATGCGAAGTGCGCGAGCAACCCTCTTCTCAGCACCGCTGCATCCGGGCGGCGCGGCGACGTCTCGAAAGAAATCCTGAACAAGTAGTTTGCGCTCATCCGCAGACGCTAGATGTATGATGCCATAGGCGTTTAGAAAACGCGCATACGCTGAACCGTAAGAAGGAAATTTTCGGGCCAGATACAGAACGTGGCGAACTGAGATAGCGATGGAGTACGCAGACTTAATATAGCGTCGCTGGAGCCCTCCGCGCTCTGCGTGCCACTGCGCAAGCAGTTGTTGGCCGGACCACACGAAGCCGAGCGCCGAGCAGAACTTCCCGATGTTCCCGTCCCACTCGTTCAAGTAGGCCTGCCACTCCTCCGAGTACCGGTCGCGCAGATCGGCCGGCAACTTCCTTGTCGCCTTCGTGACGACCCACCGCGATATGCGCGGCAACAGGCAGTAGATCTCGGCCGCGATCAAGCTGCCGACCACCCCGATTGCGATGCCCTCCATCAGGCCCATGACAAGTACCCCTCTGACAAGCCCAGGTCCTTAAACGCTGACATTGCCAATCGCTGACCGACGCCGGTGATCTTGTAGAGCCGGCGGCGCGGGCGCCCTGCTTCCCGCGCATCGATCTCTTCCCATTCACTTTCCAGCCAGCCCGCCTTCTCCAACCGCGCCAAGATCGGATAGAGCGTGCCCGACATAAGGTCCGTCGCGCGCGCCACGTCGGCGCCGGAGAGTCGCCCGTTCGGGTTCTCCAACATCGCCTTCAACACTTTCATTGTCTGATGCGTCAGCCGCACGTCATCGGCCATTGGACCACTCCTCCAAGCGAAATACTGTAGAATGTCTACATAGGGCTATGTAGACTGTCAACCCAGGCTCAGCATTGCGGTGTGAGGAAGGTCTTCAGCCCCGCGCGTTCTCGCAAACAAAAAAGCGGGCACCCGAAGGTGCCCGCGGTAGATCTTGCGAACCTGAAAGGCTTAGGACTTCGTGGCAGCCTTGGCTTTCGCCTTCGCGGCCTTCAGGCACTTGGCGCGGAAGGTCTTGCGCGGCTTGCCCTTCAAATTCTGCGCGTCGGCTTCCTTCGAGCAGGCGAGCGATTCTGGTGTCCGCGGCGCCTGGGCCTTCTTGGCCGGGGCGGCGACCTTCTTGGCGGGGGCGGCGGGAGTCGCGGCAGGTGCGCCCGTCTGCGCCATCGCAGCACCGGTCGAGAGGGCACCAACCATCATTGTGATCGCGAGTAGCTTGCGCATGGGATTAGTCCTTTGGAATGCTGCATGGATTGCAGCGGTGGCTTAATCTGCCTTTTCGGCTGAACGCCCCATGAATGGTTCGTTGCCGAATTTGCGGCCATGGCGGACGGCGATACGTCCGACGACACTGTCAGCCCCTCGCGGCACCGGCGTCCGGCGTCGCATCTTCCTGATGCGAGAGCCGCACGGCCGTCGGCGCCGACGGCACGTCCCGCAGCCGCGACTGGGCAAGCTCGCCGACACTTTCGAGGATCGGATAGGCGACGGACGTGAGGTGCGAATTGATGCGCTTGAGATCGCGTATGATGTCGAGGTGGATTGAGCTCGTCTCGATGGACTGAGCGCGCCCCTGCTTCAGCCGCGAGAAGTGCCGGTCGGTCGCCTCGAATTCGGCAGTCCGCACCTTCGTCTTTTCCTGCAACAGTCGGCGCGCCAGCGCGACGTCGCGGGTGGCGAACACGTTGAGCGCCAGCCGCATGTGATCAACCACGTGGCTGTGGAAGCCCCTGAGTTCCGCGGCACCCTCAGGCGAGAATGCGTAGCGCTTCTTGATCTTCTTCGCCGCCAGTTCCATCAGGTTCTTGTCGATGATGTCGCCGATGTGCTCGAGGTTGGTCGTGAAGGTGAGGATCTCCACATAGCGGCGGCTGTCGTCCTGTCCCATGTCGGCCTTCGAGGCGCGGATCAGGTAGAGCTTGATCGCTTCATGCAGCGCGTCGACGTCGTTGTCGGACCTCTCGATGTCGCGAACGGCCTTGATGTCGGAGCCCTGGATCGCCAGCAGCGCTTTCCGCAACATGTCGAGGACCATGTCACCCATGACCAACGTCTCGCGCATGGCGCAGGCCAAGGCCTCCGACGGGGTGTCGAGCACGCTCGGGTCGAGATGGCGCGGCGTGCTCCGATCGGGCCCGATCGCCGGCTCAGGTAGCAAGCGCGTCGCGAGCGTTGCCACGTAGCCGAGCACCGGCATTGCCACGACAGCAAGCGCGAGATTGAACGCGAGGTGAAAATTCACGGCAAGCCACGCGGGATCGGCCGATATCCGTCCCACAGCATCAGCCAGCCACGCGACAAACGGAACGGCGACGACGACGCCGGTTGCTCGGATCAGCAGGTTGCCGAGCACGACGCGGCGCGCCGCAGCAGCCGATCCCGACAGCGTCACGAACGGCACGATGGCGCCGCCGAGGTTCGCGCCGAGCACCAGGGCGACGGCGAGCCGGCCGTCGATCACGCCGCTGCCCGCAAGCGATGTGACGAATAGGACCATGGCGAGGCTCGAATGCGCGAGCCACGTCATGATGGCTGCGGCCAGAACCGCCAGGATCGGCACTTTCTCATGGCCGAGTGAGGATAGGACCAGTTGAAGGATGGAACTGTCACGCAACTGCGCCGCGACCTGGCCAATGACGGTGAGGCCAAGCAACATCAGGCCGAATCCGATCAGAACACGCCCGGTCCCGCGCACCTGGTCGTTCTCGGAGGCATTGAACAGTACAACGCCGACAAACAGCAGCGCTGCCCAGATCCATTTGATGTCGATCGCGTAGACCTGCGCGACGAGCGCGGTGCCGACGTCGGCGCCAAGCATGATCGCGAGCGCCAAGGGCAATGTGACCAGCTTGCGGCTCGCAAAGGAGGCTAGGAGGAGCGCCGTTGCTGTCGCGCTCTGCAGCAAGCCGGTGACCGCGATGCCGCTGCCGAACGCCTTGAACCGGTTCGAGCACGCGCTGGCGATCGCCATGCGCATGGAGGCACCGAAGGCGCGCGTCATTCCCGTTCGGACCATGCGCACGCTCCACAGGAGCAATGCCACACCGCCGAGAAGCGTCAACAGCAGTCCGCTTCCTTCCATTCAAACCTCCGGCGGCTATACGACCGGCCCAGAGCTACCAGGGGCCGGGCCGGAATCGCCTCTACTTGTACCAGAGATTGGGCAGGTACAGCGCGATCTCCGGAAAGAAGTAGATCAGCAGGACGCATAGCCACTGCAGCATCATGAACGGCATCATACCACGATAGATCAGCCAAAGGTCCCACGAAGGCACGACGGCCTTCAAATAGTACGCCGATAGAGCGACCGGCGGCGATAACCAGCAGGTCTGCAGCGTCACGGCGACCAGGATGCTGAACCAGATCATGTCGACCTGCAGCGCCTGCAAGAGCGGCAGGAATATCGGCACAATGATGACGACGATCGGCACCCACTCGAGGGGCCATCCGAGCAGGAAGCAGATCGCGAGAATGCTGACAATCAGCAGTCCCGGCGGGATGTTCCACACCAGGATCGTGTCGGCGAGGAACTTCGGCGTGCCAAACGCCGAGAACACCGAGCCGAGGAACGTCGACGCCGCCAGCAGGATCATCACCATCGACGTCGTCTGGGCGGTTCGATACGTCGCGTCCTTGAGCGCGGAGAACGTGAGTTTACCGCTGAACAACGAGATCAGAAGTGCACCAGCACACCCGAGCGCGGCGCCCTCGGTGGGTGTTGCCCAGCCGGTAATGATGGCGCCCAGCGTCAGGAAGATCAGGAAAGTCGGCGGCAGGAAGCCGACGATGAGTTCGCGTATAATAAAACCCGGCCTGACGTTCAATTCCTCTGCGGGCAACGGGGGGCCGAGGGAAGGACGGAGCCAAACGCGGCTCAGCGTGTAGGCCAGGTAGAGGAACGAGAGCAGCAACCCGGGAATGATCGCCGCTGCGTAGAGCCGCGCAATGGAGACCTGGAACGACGGCCCCATGACGACGAGCATGACGCTCGGCGGGATGAGAATGCCGAGCGTACCGCCCGCTGTAATTGTTCCGGCCGACAGCGCCGTGTCGTAGCCGCGCCTCTGCATGATCGGGCCGGCCATGAGGCCGATGATGGCGACGGATGCGCCGACGATACCGGTCGCCGCAGCAAACAGCGTGGCGGTGAAAATGGTCGCGATATACAGCGAGCCGTGTCGTCGCCCGAATGCGAGCTGGATGGCGTGGAACAATCGCCCCATCAGCCCCGAACTTTCGAGCACGTATCCCATGAAGGTGAAAAGCGCCACCGCCGCGAGCACCGTCTCCATCATGCTGGAGAAGTACTGGTAGGTCATGAGATAGAAGACGCGATCGCCGAGCCCGTAATAGCCGAAGCTCATGGCTAAGAAGAACAGCGTGAACGAGATCGGGAACCCGGCGAGAATCACCAGGAAAAGCACCGCGATCAGGACGAGGCCAAGGACTTCGAGGCTCATGGATCGACCTCAGGAGTGTTGATGCGTTGAAGCTCTGGATCCAGGCTCGTCATGTGACCTCGGTCGGTTCGACCTTGCGGTAGTCGACACCTGTCTGCAGCGCCCGGAAGCACTTCAGGACCTCAGCAAAACCCTGCAGCAGCAAAAGCGCGGCGGTGATCGGGATGACGGTCTTGTACAAGTACGCCGGCGGCCGCCACGACGTGATGAGCTCTTCGCGAAAGAACCAGGATTCCTCCGCGAACTCCCAGCTCAGCCACAGGAACATCACCATGCCCGGCAGGAAGAAGACGATGTACTGGACGATATCCAGCCATAGCTGGGCGCGTAGAGAGAGGTGCTGCGTAAGGAAGTCCGTGCGGATGTGTTTCTGCAGGCTCAGCGCGTAGGCGGCGGCGAGCGAGAAGTGCGTGCCATACGCCATGGTCGCGACGTCGTTGGCCCAAATCGTCGGCTGGTAGAATTTGCGGATCAACACCTCGAACACGAGGACCGCGAACATCGGGAAAATCAACCACGCAACGGTCTTGCCGGTCCAGATGCTGATCTGGTCGATGACGTGGGTGATGCGATCGGTGGCGTTCATGGCATGGACTCCTGTGCCGCAATCGGGCTCACGACCCGACGGCGCACGCGACAGGCAAGTTGCGGGGCGGAGCACCGGAGGCAGCCCTTGGCGGCCTCCGGCGCAACTTAGAGGCAGGTGCGACTACTTCTCGGCCGCGCCGGAGATCAGCGTCGACAGCTTTGACGTCTCACGCGTGTACGGCACCACGACCTTCGCGAAAGCGCGCTGCGAATCGAGCACCTTCTTGAAGAAGGCGTCCTTCTCCTCGAGTGCCCTGAGCACCTTCTTCGAGGCCGCGATCCAGGCCGGCGCATAATCCGCTGGCGCATCGAACATGGTCACGCCCTTCGCCTGCAATTCTTGCAGCGCCTTTGCGTTCTCATGGATGAAGTATATCTGCGCCTCGTAGAGAGACGTCGTCATCGCGACCTGGACGATTGCCTGGAGATCCGGCGACAGCTCGCGCCACTTCTTGCCGTTGATGAGCACGTCGGCGATATCGATCGCCTGATGGAGGCCCTGGATCGAGTAGAACTTGAAAACGTCCTGCAGACCGACCTTGATATCGTTCGCCGGATTGATCCACTCGACACCGTCGATCACGCCGCGTTCCGCAGCAGGGATCAGTTCAGCAGCCGCAAGATTCATCGGCACGCCGCCAAGTTCCTTCAGCACCTGACTCGGCAGGCCCGATGAAATCCGGAATCGTAGGCTCTTGAAGTCGTTTACCGAGGTGATCGGCTTCTTGAACCAGCCAAGCGCCTCGGGACCGTCGGGTGCATAGAGGAACGGCATCACGTCGGCACGCAGATTTTTGGTGTAGTATTCGATGTAGAGTTCGCGTCCGCCGCCCTTGAGATACCAGGCGATATGCGTGTTCTGGTCGAGCCCGCTTCCTGATCCGCCGAGTGGCGCGCTGAACAGCCCTCCGGCCGGGCTCTTGCCAATCGCGTAGTGGGTCCACCATTGGCCGGCGTCGACGAGCCCCTTGCTGACCGCGTCGAGAATCTCATTCGGGTTGACGACGGCGCCGCTCGGCATGATCTCGATCTTGAGACGACCTGCCGACATCTGGTCGATATTGGTCGCAAGCTGCTTCAACAGAACGTCGTGCGGCGTGCCCGTCGGGTTGGCGCTCTGCAGTTTCCACTTGATCTCTTTCTGCTGAGCCATCGCGGGCGCCGCTGCGAGGACCGCACCGACGGCAAAGGCTGCACCCACAGCCGCTAGAAATTTCCGGCGTTCCATTTCCTGGTTTCCTCCACTATCCACTTTCTAGTTGTTACCGGCCCTCTTTTTTGCCGCTTCTGTGGCGACCGGGGCCGGCCTCGCTCATCACCTCACGTTGCTGGTCGTTGTCGGCTTCAAAGCACGGCGCGATCGCGATCACGCCTGCCAGGGCAGCGAATAGGTGCGCACGTTGGTGAAGCTTTTCATGGCTTCCCACACGCCTTCCTTGTAGCCGAGCCCCGAGTCCTTGATGCCGCCGAACGGCGACATCTCGATCCGGTAACCGGGGACTTCCCATACGTTGACCGTGCCGACATCGAGTTCTGCGATGAAGCGCGTGATGTAGTCGAGGCGGTTCGTGCACACGCCCGACGAGAGCCCGTAGGCCGTCGAGTTGGAGATGCGGATCACCTCGGCGATGTCGTTGGGGACACGGACGATCGGAATGACCGGGCCGAAGGTCTCTTCGTGCACCAGCTCCGCCATGTAGGGAATGCGATCGACGACTGTGGGTGGGAACAGCGCACCTTCGCGCTTGGCGCCGTACAGCACTTCCGCGCCTTGCTTCACCGCATCATTCACGCGCGCTTCGAATATCTTGGCGGCGCGCTCATTGATGACCGTGCCGATGTCGACGGTCGGATCTGCGGGATTGCCGAATTTGAGTTTCTTCGCCTTCTCGACGACGAGCTTGGAAAAGGCGTCCGCGACGCTCTCGACGACGAGGATGCGCTTGACCGCCGTGCAGCGCTGGCCGGAATTCTTGGTCGCACCCTGCACCGCAAGCTCGGCCGCCTTGTCGAGATCGGCATCCTCCATCACGATCAGCGGATCGTTGCCGCCAAGTTCGAGCACAATGCGCCGGTAGCCGGCCTTCTCCGCGATGTACTTTCCGACCCGCACCGAACCCGTGAAGGTAATCAGGTCGCAATCGGGATCGGTGATCATCGAATCACCCATCGTGCCGGGATTGCCGGTCACGACGGACAACATCTCCGGCGGCAGTCCGGCTTCGTACAGGACGTCGGCGAGCGCGAGTGCTGTCAGCGGCGTCAGCTCGGTCGGCTTCAGCACCACGCGGTTGTTCGTCGCGATCGCCGGCGCGAGCTTGTGGCTTACCATATTGAGGGGATGATTGAAGGGCGTAATCGCCGAAATGACGCCCATCAACGGCACGCGCGTCGTGAAGATCTTCCGCGCCTTGCCGTTTGGCGAGATGTCGCAGGAAAACTGCTCGCCGTCGTCCTTGATGCAGAGCTGGCCGGCGAACGAATAGACGTCGTAGGCGCGCGTCGCCTCGTAAATGGCGTCCTTCCAGCACAAACCCGATTCCGCCGAGATCAGCTTGGCGAACTGTTCGCGGCGCGAGGAGAGAATCTCGGCGGTCCTAAGCAGAATCTGCTGGCGTTCATAGCGCGACAGCTTCGGCTTGAACGCCTTGGCCTTCGCGAAGGCCTCGCGCACATGCTCTGGCCGCGCCATCGGCACCGTACCGACGAGCGAGTTGTCGTAGGGGTTACGAACCTCGACGACGTCATCTGTCGAGACATGCTTTCCCGCGATGCGCATGGATTCGGTGCGGGCTGCAATCTTGGTCATGACATTCATGGTTGCACCTCAATACGTATTGTTGAGCGCGACGGAGAACACATCGAACGTGCGCAGGCGATGACCCTGATCGAGCTTGATTTTGCGATTGGAGATCATTGGAACGCGCTGCTCGGTGAGCCCACCGTGCGAGCGGAGCGGCTCGGTCAAACCCGACAGATCGTGTTTGGCCGCGGCGGTCCCGAGTGTCTTGTGGCGGGTCGAGATGACGACGATGTCGCCGAGCCGATCGGGCGGCAGTTCGAATTCGGCGCACGCTTCCTCGCGCGACAGCACGCGCTCGATGCCAGGCGTCGCGCGCAGCTTGCTGGTCAGGTCGGCGACGTTGGTACCCGGCGGCACGTAGACGGTCGCGAATGAACCGAGCGCGCCGTGGTGCGCGACATAGGGATCCGTGATCGGCAGGATGACGCGCGCCTTGCCCGCGCCAATCAGACCGTCGAACAGCGGCTCGAGATAGAGGACATCCGGCGATCCATCCGAGAGGTACTTGTCGTTCATGCCATGGTCGGCGGTCGCGACGACGACGCAGCCGAGCGCGTCGAGGCGCGCCAGATAGCCGTCGATCATCGCGTAGAAATCGTTGGCGATCTTCGAGCCGGGCGCCGCCTTGTGCTGGATGTAGTCGGTCGTCGATAGATACATGACGTCCGGCCGGAACGTCTCGACCAGCTTGACGCCGGCCGCGAAGACAAACTCGGAGAGCCCAGCGGAATAGACATCCGGTACGCCCATGCCGACGAACTCGGTGACGTTGTCGATGCCGTTGTCGGCCTTGGTCGCCTTGTCGGCGCGCTCCGATGAGAACGCGATGGCGCGACCGCCCGAGTAGTCGAGCCCGTTCGAAAGCAGCAGCCGCAGCTTGTCCTTCGCGGTCACCATCGCGACCTTGCACCCCGCGCCCTGCAATGCGGCGAGGATGGTCGGCGCGCGCATGAACTTGGGATCATTCATCATCACTTCGACGCCAGCCGCCTGATCGTAGAAGAAGTTGCCGGCGATGCCGTGCACCGCGGGTGGCCGGCCGGTGATGATGGACAGGTTGTTCGGGTTGGTGAAACTCGGGATGACGCACTCGGCGATGAGGTTGGCACCGTTCGTCATGAACCGCGCGAAGGTCGGCGCGACTCCCGCCTCGATCGCCTTCTCGATATACCCCGGCTCCGAACCATCGATGCAAATCACGACAGTGGGCGCGGAGGGTTTGTTGTAGGTTCGTCCATTGACGACGACAGGTTGCGAACTCGTCATGACCGTCTCATCCTTCAGGCTGCGAGATCGTGCTGCCCTATAAAATTGCGTCCGCGTTCGCCTTGGGTGGCCTTGAGCACCAGCGCTTTCCAGTCACCCGCCGACAGCCCGTAGGATGCGGGGGCGGTCGACACCCCAAGTCCTTCCAGGAATGCGGCAAGACTGGCGGCGCCAGCGGCGAGATCGTCACCGAAGATACGACGCAGATTGGCGTCGCAGGTAGCATTGTGCCCCTGCGACCAGCGCATGACCGTCGGCAGCGAAAACGAGCATGCGATGCCGTGGATCGTACCGGCACGCAGCGTGATATCGTAGGAGATATTGTGGGCCAACGCGGTTTTCGTATTGGAGAAGGCGAGGCCTGCCATGACTGCCGCCTGCGCCTGACGCTGGCGCAGTTCGAGGTTGCCGAGATCGCTGACCAGACGTGGCAGCACATCCAGGATCTCGCGCGCCGCCGCCACCGCGAAGTTGGCCGAAACCGGATTGGCGTTGACGTTCCAGATGCTCTCCAGCGCGTGCGACAAGGCGTCGAGGCCGGTTGCGAGCGTGAGGCCGCGTGGGGCGCCGACGGTGATCGCTGGGTCGATCAATGCGACCTCGGGATAGAGGGCGCGGTTGGCGAGCGAATACTTGTTGCCGCTGTCCTGATCCCAGACGGTCGCCCAGGATGTGACTTCGCTGCCCGTGCCCGCCGTCGACGGCACCGCGATAATCGGCGTGAAGGTGGCACCGTCGAGCGGCGCTCCGCCCTTCAAAGACGCGAGAACCCGTGAAAAATCACCCTGCGCGGCGGCAATGACCTTGGCGGCGTCGATGATCGAACCACCACCGAGCGCTACGATGACTTCGGGTTTCGGCGACGCCGCCCCGAACAGCGCGCAGGAGCGCGCGAGGTCTTTGACGTCGGGGTTGGTAATGATGTTGTCGACGGTGACCAACGGGGGTCCTGCCTCGGCGGCAATGGCGGCGGCGATGGAGTGGAATATCGGCAGATCGTATGTGACGAGCGCCCACCGACGCTTGCCGATCAGGGCCGGGAGCCGCGCGGCGGCGCCTGCGCCGAACTCGATCCGAACCGGATTACTGAAGGCCCACATGCGTTTCGCCCGTCCCCGTTTTTAGGGTGATCCTCGACTTCCGACCGCCTGAGGCCGACCGGCTTTTTGGGACCGATCCGAGGTTACCTTTACCCTGGCAGCCGCACAGTTTTGCGACAAATTGATTTTTCCTAGATTATCGATAGGCTGCATCTATGAATCTAACCCAGCTCAGATCGTTTCACGCGGTGGCGAGCGCGGGCGGCTTTGTCGCCGGGGCGTCGGTCCTCAACGTCAGCCAGCCGACGCTGACAGCGCAGGTCAAGGCGCTGGAGACGGAGTTCGGCGTCGAATTGTTTTACCGGCGTAACCGGCGCAGCGAACTGACGCCATCCGGCCGCGACCTGCACGCCATCACGCAGCGACTGTTCGCCGAGGAGCAGGAAGCGCGCGAATTCCTCGCCGCCGCGAAGGGGCTGCACACCGGGCATCTGCGGATCGGCGCGGTCGGGCCCTATCACGTCACCGAGATGCTCGCCGCTTTCAACCAGCGTCATCCCGGCATCACGCTCAGCATGTCGATTGGTAACTCATCGGTCGTGCAGCACGACCTGCTCGACTACAAGTCGGACGTCGCCGTGCTCGCGCATATCGATCCCGACGAACGACTGATCGCCATACCGTACCGGCAGCATCCGGTGTTGGTGTTCATGTCGTCGGATCATCGGCTGGCGCGACGACGCAGCGTGCGCATGGCGGAGCTTGACGGCGAGCCATTCGTTGCGCGCGAGCTCGGCTCGACGACCCGGCGCGCGTTCGAGGCCGCGGCCGAATCCAAGGGCGTCACGTTGCGCACGATCATCGAAATCGGCAGCCGCGAAGCGATCCGCGAAGCGGTGATCCGAGGCATCGGCATCGGCTATGTGTCGGAGGCTGAGTTTATTCCCGACGCGCGATTGCGTGCGGTGCGGATTGCGGATGCGGAGATTTTTACGGCAGCGCACGTCGTTGTGCTGCGCGAGCGACAGCACAGCCGCATCATCAAGGCATTCCTCGATGTCGTCCACGGCACCCTGAAGGAATGATCCGGCAATGCGACAACAAAATACGGAGAAGCGCCCGATGACACGGATGGAACTGCGACAGCGCGGCGATGCTGTACGAACGGAACTCGGACTCGGCCGGAGCGGCGAGCCTGAACCGCTGCCGGGCTTCGACGACTTCATGGCCGAAGTCGCGTTCGGCGGCATCTGGGACCGGCCCCATCTGGCGCGACCCGATCGCATGATCTGCGCACTCGCCGCTCTCGGATTAGGCGGGCATCAGGAGCCGCTCGAAGCGCACGTCGCATCCGCCCTCGATCTCGGTCTACCCGCGCGCACCATTCTCGAGGTGTTCATGCAGGCGGGATTGTACGGCGGTTTCGTCACGACCGAGGCGGCGGCACGGACCGCACAAAAAGTGTTCACCGCACGCAAGATCCGCGTCGAGCCGGATGCGCCGCGCGTCGAGACCGACGAGTCGCTCGATGCGAACGGCCGCGCCGTGATGGCGCAGCTGCATGGTGATCGCGCCGACCAGGGTTACGCGGCGCCCGACAATCCCGTCACCGGCACGCTCTATCCGTCAGCGATCCGCTACGGCTACGGCGAGTTGTGGGGCCGCCCGGGCCTCGATCATCGCCAGCGCATGATCGTCGCGATCGCGTCGTTCACCGCGCTTGGCCTCGAGGGCCAGCTCAAGAAATTCGGCGCTTCCGCGCTCAATATCGGGCTTTCACGCGAGGAGGTGATCGAAGCGGTGATCCAGACCGGACCCTACAGCGGCTTCCCGCGCGCGCTGAACGGGCTTGGATTGCTCAGCGACGTGCTCAGCTAAGCGCCTCGGCAGCGCGTGTCATCTCGGGGCCAAGGTAGGCGCGCATCCGCGGATCGGCGATCAACGTCGGAAAATCCGGAACCTGCGTGACAGTGCCACCGGCAACTAGCAGGAACCGCTCGGCGATCTCGTTCAAGATTTCCAGATGATAGGTCGCCGTCGGATGCAGGCAGACGAACACGAGGCGCCCTTCGGCGCGCAGCTTGCGGAAGAAATCGAGCATGAAGCCGATGTAGCCGTCCTGAGTGTTGAACTGCGGCTCATCGAAGAGATGGACGACCGGTCGCTCGGTCGGTGACGAGGCGAGAAACGCGGACGGCACAAGCTTGCGGAAATGGCGGACTTGATAGGACTGGTGATAGTGGATCGCGAGACGATCGCGCTCGCGGTATTTCACGCGATGGATATCGGTGCCGGCGATCAGCACGCGCCCACCTGTTGGCACGTTCGAGCCGGTCATCATCTCGAATAGCGTCGTCTTGCCGGCGCCATTGGGGCCGACGACGCCGACAATACCCGGGCCGTCAATTGTGAACTCGGCCTCAAGCTTGAACGTCGGCTGACGCATGATAACACCGCGCGTGTAGACCTTGCGCAGGCCTTCGAGCGCGATCAGCGGAGCGGATGGGGTCGCGGTGGCGGTCATCATCAGGCTCCCAGCAGCCGCGTGCGCAGGGCGGCGTCGCTCCGCAGTGTCGCGGCATCGCCGGACCATGCGACCGTTCCGCGATCGAGGACCACCGCCTTGTCCGCGACCGAAAGCGCGATCTCGGCATTCTGCTCGACGACGAGCGAGGCGACGCCCTCATCGCGCAATCGGCGCACGGTCGCCAGCACATCAGATACGATCTTCGGCGCGAGCCCCTGACTCGGTTCGTCGAACAGCACCAGACCCGGCGAGCCGAGCAGCGCCCTTGCGATCGACACCATCTGCATTTCGCCGCCCGATAGATTCTCCGCGTCACGGTGCATCAGATATTCGAGCGGCGAGAAGATCTCGAACGTCTCCTTCAGCGACCAGGCTCGGAACGGCGTCGACTTGATCGCAATGCGCAGGTTCTTCGCGACCGTCAGCGTCGGGCACAGGCGGCGATCGTCCGGCACCCAGCAGATACCACCACGGGCGATCTCGTGGGTCGCCGTGCGCGTGATGTCGCGGCCATCGAAGCGGATCGTGCCGCGCCGCGGACGCGTCAACCCGAGGATCGAGCGGATCGCCGTCGTCTTGCCGGCACCGTTGGCGCCGAGCAGCGCCAATACTTCCCCGCGCCCGACCGAAAGAGACACGCCGTAGAGCGCCTGAGTCTCGCCGTAGAATGTATCGATACCTTCAACCTCGAGGATCATCCGAAGCTCCCGAGGTTGGAGCGCTTGACCCATGGATTCTGCTGAAGCTCGCGTGGTGTGCCGCGCGCGACGACCTGGCCCCAATGAATGACGGAGATGCGATCCGCCAGCGAAAACAGGAACCGCATGTCGTGCTCGACCGCGACGATCGTGAGTTTGCCTTTGAGCGATGCGATCAACTCGGCGAGACGCAGCGTGCCATCGGTGCCGAGCCCCGAAGTCGGCTCGTCGAGGCACAGGACGCGCGGGCGTTGCGCCAACGCCACCGCGATTTCAAGCGCGCGGCGCTCGCCGTAGGGGAGCAGCTTCGCCGAGATCGCCGATTTTTCTTCGAGTCCGACCGACGCGAGCACCTCGTCGGCTTCGCGCGCGAGGCCCGCATCGCTGGCGACGGCGCGGCGCATGTCGAACCCGCGGGCGCGAAACGCCGGCAACGCCATCATGACGTTTTCCTGCGCCGTGAACTCGTTGAACAAGGTCATGATCTGGAACGAACGGGCGACGCCCTTGCGCGAAATGGCGTGTGGGCTCAAGCCGGCGACGTCCTCGCCATCGATACGAATGCGGCCGCGGCTCGGCTTGACGCTGCCGGTGAGCGTGTTGAAGAAGGTCGTCTTGCCGGCGCCGTTCGGCCCCATGATGCCGTGGAGTTCACCTTCGTTCACCGAGAGGTTGATCTCTTCGAGAACGACCCGGTCACCGAAACGGACGTGCACGCCTTCGACGTCGATCAATGCCATCACCCGCTCCGCGATGCAGAGCCGAGCGCGCTGGATGATGCACCACGCACCTTCCAGCGTTCGAGCGCCAGCTTGTAGGCACCGGCGATGCCCTCCGGCCGGAACAGCACGAGCAGCACGAACATCGCACCGAAATAGAGCATCCAGGCGCTGGTCCACGCACCGATGACATCGCGGGAGATCAGGAACACGATCACGCCGATCACCGGTCCCCAGAAGCTGACGAGACCGCCACCGACCAGCGTCATCATGACGACGAGACCGGACTGCGCGAGGTTCATGACGTCTGGGAACGCGGAGCGCTGCGCCATCGCGAAGAGCCCGCCGGCGAAACCCGAGAACGCACCCGAAATGACGATCACGCTCAGCTTGTAGAGCCAGACGTTGTAGCCGAGGTGAGCGGTGCGCGTTTCGCTCTGGCGGATCGCGGCGAGTATGCGCCCGTAGGGCGAGTTGACGAGCCGCCACAAAAGCACGGTCGCCACAGCGAACATCGCGAGGACGAAATAATAGAGCGAGGTGTTGTCGGTGATGTCGAACGACACGACGCCAAGGTCGACCGGCAGGCGTAGGATATTGAGGAGACCGTCCTCGCCACCCGTAATCGAGTGCGATTTTACTGAGATCGTCCAGAAAATCTGGCCGAAGGCGATGGTCATCAGCGCGAAGTAGATGCCGCGCCGGTGCGAGATGAAAAATCCGATGATCAAAGCGGCAACTGCGCCGGCGAGTGCGGCCCCGAGCAGGCAAATCCACAGGTTTGCGGCGACGTTGAACTGGGTGAGACCGAAAGCGTAGGCGCCGACGCCGAACAGGGCGCCATGGCCGAACGACGGCAGGCCCGATGTCCCGAGTACCAGATTGAAGGCGAGCGCGTAGATCGACCAGACGAGAATCTCGACGCCGATATAGGGATAAAGTCCGACCGCATTGATCCACAGCGGTACGGTGGCGAGCAGGAGCCACGCACCGAGCATCGTCGGCGTGATCAGGCGAGCAGTGCTCGGTGTCCCGGTCATAACGTCTCTCAGGCCTCCAGCAGGCTCTTCTTGCCGAACAGGCCGCGCGCCCTGATCGACACGACCGCGACCAGCAGCAGGTACATCGACAGCAGAGACCATTCCGACGCATAGGCGCCAGACAGCCCAACGGCGAGACCGACAAGCAGGCTGGCCGCGACCGCGCCCCAGAAGCTGCCGATGCCGCCGAGCACGATGATGAGGAACGCCGGCACGACGGCGTCGACGCCCATGTGCGGGCGGATGCCCCAGATCGGCGCGATGATGATGCCCGCCAGCGCCGCGAGCATGGTGCCGAACACGAACACACCGAGACGAAGTTTCGACAGGTTGATGCCGAGCGCGCGCACCATCTCGCTGTCGTGAGCGCCGGCCTTGATCATGGCGCCGTAGGGCGTCTTCTCGATCACCAGCCACACGATACCGATCACCGCGGCCGCCATCGCCGCCGCATAAAAACGGTACGTCGACCAGATCAGATCGGCAAAGATGAACCCGCCGCTCATCGCCTGCGGCACCGGCAGCACATGGTCGCGCGTGCCCCAGGCGAGGCGGATGACTTCCTCGAGGACCAGCGCGACGCCGAACGTCAGCAGCAAGCCGTAGAGCGGATCCTTGCCGTACGTCCGACGCATGCAAATCTCGACCGCCATACCGACGATGCCCGCGAGACATGGCGCGATCACGAGCGCCATTGCATAGCGGGCGCCGAGCGGGAACTGCAGCCACGCCGCAGCAAGCGCGTCGGGGAGCGGTGGCTTAGGACCGGTGAGCACGAGCGCGAAGTAGGCGCCAAGCGCGAACAGCGACCCGTGCGCGAGATTGATCTGCTCCATCAACCCGACGATGAGCATGAACCCGAGCGCGATCAGCGCCAGCAGCAATCCGAGCACCAGCCCGTTGAGCAAATGAGGAAGGAGGTCGAACACGCGGCGTAAAGCTTTCAGCGTTGCGCTTCGAGGCGGCGCGACACCACTCGGCCCTTTGTGGTCAGGCTCGGGGGCGTCGCGCCGTTGTGTCTCACTCGTGCAGCGTCGACGTTAAGCGTCGACCGACGGCACCTTGTCGTACGGGATGAGCTTGCATTTTCCCGGTGCCGCATCGTCCATAACGTCTTTCGGCTCGGCCCAGCTCAGGATCTCGAAGTGATCCGTATTGTCGACGGGTTTTTCGTTTTTGCGTGCAAGATAGACTGTCTGCTGCACCTGATGCGTGACCGGATCGATGTACGCATCGAAGTGCTGCATCCGATCCTTGGCCGACATCTTGTGGCCTTCCAGCGCCTTGATGATCGCGATGTTATTTGTCGAGCCGGCGCGCTCGATTGCGCGGAACAGCTCCTGCGTCGCCATGTAGCCGTTGTACGACACGTTGCCCGGCACCGGGATCGGACCGCCCTTGGTGGCGTCCTGCCACTTCTTCACGAATTCAGGCACGCCGGGAAGATTGAGTTTGTGGTACCAGGTCGTGCCGAAGACGCCGAACAGGCTTTGCGGCGCGCCCCACACATCCGGCCAGTCCTGCTGGTTGTTGATCCACGCCGGCCCGCCGGCCTGATCGAGCTTGAGCTGCGTGATCTGCTCGCGCAGTGCCTTGTTGTCGTCGCCAGCGATGGCGGTGCCCACGACCTGCGGCTTGATCTGCTGGATCTTGAGCAGATACGACGTGAAATCTCGGGTGTTCTGCGGCACCAGCAGGTTGTCGATGATCTTGCCGCCATTGGCCTCGATCAGCGCCTTGGTCGCCGCCGCGGTCGAATGGCCCCACACGTAATCATTTGTCAGCAGCAGCCAGTTCTTGCCGATCGTCTTCACCGCGTTGGCGACTGCGGCCTTCGAGAAGTTTGTGCCGTTGCCGTCCCAAACGAACTTGATGCGGCTGCAGTTCTCGCCCGCCTCGCTCGGCGCCGACGAATTGGTGTTGAGGAAGATGGTGCCATGCTTGTTGGCGACCTGGGTGATCGCGTTGGCGACGCCCGAATGCAGCGCGCCGATCAAGATCGGGCAATCTTCGCGCGTGATGAAGCGCTCGGCGACGCGCGTGCCGGCAGCCGGGCTCGATTCCGTATCCGCCGTAACCCACTCGATCTTGCGACCGAGCACGCCACCCTTGGCGTTCCACTCGTCGATTGCGATGCGGATGGCGCGATGCTCGTCCTGCCCGCTATTGCCGAACTGGCCGCCGACGTCATTCGTGAGACCGAGCTTGATCGGCTTCTTGCCTTGCGCGTAAGCGCGATTGTGAGTCCACGGGCCGTAGAAAGCTCCGGCGCCGGCGAGCGATGCGGTCATCAGGCTGCCCTTGAGGACCGTACGCCGTGATGGGCCGAGCCCAGTTTTACTGCGCTTCGTCATCGTTTCCTCCTCTGCGAAATGGCCACTCGCCCGTTTGACGGCGGCTCTTTATTCGGGCATAGAATAATCATTCTATCGATAATGTGAAGTGAAATAAATGAACCGCGGCACGATTTGGGAGCTGTGTTGAAAAAGCCGACCAAGAGCATGGCGCCGAACGCAAAACGGCCGCAACGCGACCTCTATGAGGAGCTGCGTGCTGAAATCGCGCGCCGATATCCAGGCTTCTCAGACCGTCTGCAAGTGATCGCCGAGTTTGCGCTCGACCATCCGACGGACATGGCGCTCGGAACGGTCGCGGAAGTCGCGGAGCGGGCGAAAGTGCAACCCTCGGCCATCGTTCGTTTTGCGCACGCCATTGGGTATGGCGGCTTCACCGAGATGCAGCAGATCTTCCGCTCGCGCCTCGTCGCCGGCGCGGCGCCGAGCTACAAGGAGCGGATCGCCGGCTTGCGCCGTGACGGCCGTTTTCGATCCGACAACAGCCCGCACGATCTGCTGTCGCGGTTCGCGTCGGAAGGTGCGGTGTCGCTCGAGAGCGCGCAGGAATACGTGCGCGAAGCCGACCTCACGCGCGCGATCGGGATCATGGGTGCGGCGCAGACCATCTACGTGGTCGGCCTCGGGGGCTCATTTCCCGTCGCCGCGCATTTGACGTATGTCCTGCGCCGGATGGGCCGCCGCGTTGTGCTGCTCGATGGCCTCGGCAGTGCGCTCGGCGATCACGTGCTGACTGCGACGCCGCAGGATGCCGTCATCGCAATCAGCTTTCGCCCCTACAATCGCGATACCGTACAGCTCTTTCCTGATTTTCTCGCGCGTGGCGTACCCGGAATCGCGGTGACCGACAGCCTGTTGAGCCCAATCGTCGCCGGCGCCGAGGTGGCGTTCGAAATTCCCGATATGCCGGAAGCGGCGCTGCGCACGATGGTGGCGCCCATGTGCCTCGTCCAAAGTCTCGCGGTCGGACTGACGCTGGCGCTGGATTAATATTGCGCCTCAATCCGCGGTCCAACCGCCGTCAACGACGATCGACGATCCCGTCATCAACGACGACGCGTCGGACGCGAGAAAAACGATCGCCCCGGTCAGATCGCCGACCTGGCCGACACGGCCGAGCTTGATCTTGCTCAGCACCTGGCTCTTGAACGCCGGATCGGCGAGAAATTTGCTCGCCAGCGGCGTCTCGATGAATGTCGGCCCGAGCGTGTTGACGCGGATACCGTGCGGCGCGAGATCGACAGCCATTGCTTTGGTGAGTCCTTCGATGGCCCACTTGGAGGCGCAATAGACAGTGCGGATCGCGGCGCCGACGTGCCCCATCTGCGATGAGATATTGATGATCGTTCCCGGCTTCCCGGCAGCGACGAGCTTTGCCGCGACCACCTGCGCGATGAAATAGCTCGCGCGCACATTCAGCGTCATGATCGCGTCGTACTGATCCTCCGTGACATCGAGAAACGTCACGGGATAGTTGATGCCAGCGTTGTTGACGAGAATGTCGTAAGGCGCGCGCACACCGATCAACGCGCGCGCCTGCGATGTGTCGGTCACGTCGAGTTCGAGCGCTTCGGCGCCGTGACCGTCGGCGATCAGCGCGGCGACGGCCGCGTCGAGATCCTTGGACGGACGCGCGGCAAGCGTCACATGCGCGCCGAAGGCGGCGAGAGCCTGCGCTGCGGCGAGACCGATTCCACGGCTCCCACCCGTGATCAATGCGCGCTTGCCGTCGAGACTGAAGGAGGGAATGGGGCCGGCGCTCATTGCTGTCATCTGTCGGGCTAGAGTCTTCGGGAGACTGGGTGGAGATACGCGAAATGGGAGGCCAGTTCGGGCGTCACGCCATGCCGGCCTCGATTTCGTCGATGAATGCGACGAGACATTGCGCTTCGGTCGCCGCGTGACTGAAAGGGAGACCATGCTTTGATCGCGGCACGATGCGCAGCCGCGAGTTCGGCACAAGTGCGCGCAATTCAGCCCCGTGCGCTGGCGATATAAAGGGGCTCGCATCGGGGAGTGTGATCGACAGCGGCACTTTGAAAGCGCGCAACGCATCGCTCATATCCATGCCGCCGAGCAATGCGCCCAGTGCAACGACGGCGTGCCGATCTGATTTCGTTTGCGTTTCGGCGAACCAGGCGAGTGCCGCCGGATCGGATGCACCGGGATAAAACCGATTGGCCATCATTTCGGCGTTCCACGCCGCGCCGCCGCCAGCCTCAAATGTGCGGTGCCAATTCTGGATGTTGGTTATCCCGGTGCCGCGGTGCGACGCATTCGAGATTGAGACCGACGCGAAACGCTCGGGCGCTTTGAGCGCGGCGGCAAGCACAACCGTGCCGCCGATCGATTCGCCGAGGAGGTGCACTTTGCTCGCGCCAGCCGTGGCCACGACTTCAAGCAAGTCATCGACGAGTTCGTCCATCGTCCACTTGTGCGCGGGTGGCGGCACTGGCGAACCGCCGAAGCCACGCAGGTCGAAACGCACGACCGGGTTGCGGGCGGCGACAATAGGCAGCCAAGCCGACCAGACGTCGAGATTGGTTCCGATGCCGTGGTTGAACACGACCGGCAATCCAGAGGTTCGCCAAGGCGGCCGATAGTCGTTGGCGACGTAGTTCAGGCCACGAGCGGTCTTCGGCATCAGGAAGTGCTCCTCTGGACAAGGCGCTGCGCGCGCCGTGACGACTTTGCCGCGGCTACCGTCTGCGGCGCAAGGGGCCGGCCGCGCTTGCAGGACATCTCTCAGAAACGCAAAACGCCCGGCGCGAGATGCGCCGGGCGTTTTGAGATGCGTACTGCAATGCGCGCGCGATGGCACGAAAACATTGGTTGCGGGGATAGGATTTGAACCTATGACCTTCAGGTTATGAGCCTGTTCTGAACGGGATTGTGATGGACGTACCCGGACGGACAAATAGAGAAAATAGAAATATGAATCAGTGTTTTGTTTGTCCAACCGCATCCAGGCCTGCATAGTGCAGTCCTAGCATCCGCGTGACCCGCCGGTGACCCAGGCCCGCGAAATCAGAGGAGTTCTCCGTGGCTGCCAAGAAGCTGACTGCCCGTCTCGTCGCGACTGTCACAACCAAGCTTGAGCGCGAAGATTTTCGTGATGCCACGGTGCGCGGCCTCCAACCGCCGAGCGACAATCGAGAGGCAAGCTCAGTACCAAGTGCCGCAAGATGACCCACCGCCCGAATCGGGTTTTCGAGCTGGTCCGCGCCATCTTCCGCTGGGCGACTGGCCGCGATCTCTTGAAGGTCGATCCGACCTGGGGCGTGCCGCCTCCGATAAAGAAGGAAAAGCCGCGAGAGCGCGAGTTGTCACCTGATGAAATCCAGCGGCTTTGGCGCGCTTTAGAACGCGCCCCCGTGAACCGCCGCACCACAAAAGGGCTTGCGCGCGGCGAGCGCGTCGCGGAAGTCGATGAATTGCAGATGACGCGGGCGACCGCTCTGACCCTCCTCCTTGCACTCTCCACAGGCCAGCGGATAGGTGAGGTCACAGGCATCGCCATGTCGGAACTTGATCTGAATGACCTCGCGCCAACGTGGACGGTGCCCGGCGAACGCGCGAAGAACGGTCAGGCAAATCGCGTCCCACTCTCGCCGCTGGCGGCTCGCCTTATCCGCGAGGCCCGCTCACTTGCCCCAGAATCAATTTGGCTCTTTCCAGGAGCCAATGGCGCTCGGCCAATCGATCCTCATGCGCCGACCAAGGCATTGGAGCGCTCACGGGAAGCAATCGGTCTCCGAGACTTTCGTATTCACGATCTTCGGAGAACGGCAGCCACGCGTATGGCTGAGTTGGGAATAGCTCCGCACACGATCTCACTCGTCCTCAATCACGTCAGCACAAGGCAAGGCACCGCGACCGGCAAGGTCTACCCGCAGTACAGCTATGACCGCGAGAAGCGGGAGGCGCTGAGGGCGTGGGGAGAGCGCTTAGAAAAGATCCTCGAGGATGCTGGCGGGAACATTCTGTCTTGTCTCACCGCAACTGAAGCGCAGTCGCGATAGTTCTTGTCATCGATCTTCGACAGGCCCGTGACGGCGCGCACCGTCCACGACGCCAAATTTCCATTGCAGGAGTATCAGTCTGGGGAAATGGCGGGCAAAAGTTCAAATTTTTCCGCTCCGACCAATCATTTCATGTGGTTAGCGACCGTCCATGATTTTTCTGGGTACCATTTGGGTAGTTCGGCGCCTCCGCCCGATCTCAGTGTTTGTGCTCGGGTGGGGAATAACCTAAGCAACAATATCAACGAACACATGTGCACCCCAGGACTTGGCGAGGCCCTCCGCCTGAGGAACCAACGGTTATGCACTGCCTGAGCATCGGCGGATCGCTGCCTCCGTTAGCGTCGCGCCAAGCCTTTACCCTCTGAGCCTGCCCGATCAACGAGACGCTGTTCCGCTCGCTCAGCGACGCTTCGACGGCTGATCGAAGCCTGCGAACCAGCGAAACAGCAGATTGTAGTCGATCTGTTCCATCAATTGGCGCTCCGAGCGCACGGAGTAGAACGCCTGCAGCAGCGAAGCCCCGAGCAACCGCTCCGGCGCGATCGACTGGCGGCCGGTGCCCTCATACAGCCGCACGAACTCGGCATCGAGTGAGACGAGCACGTCGTCGGCCAGCGCCTTGATCACCCGCAGCGGATGCTTCGCCGGCACCCGTTGATCGAGGTCGACATACGAGAACAGCGATCCCGACTTTGCATCCGATCCGCGCATGTCAGCCCCTCGACATGGAGCCACAAAGGAATCATATTCGCGGGATGCTGTCAGCAGGCGAGAAGTTCAACAGCCTGCTAGCGTTAACCACCTTCGGTACCAGTAATTCTAAAATTTTCACGAGGTGCCCGCGGGCAGGGGGCGCAGGATCGACGATTGTGATTATGCTATAGTCCGCGAATTACGAACAGGTCTTTGGCGATACGAAGAACAAGCTAGCAGGCCATTCTGCCTGACGATGTCGCGCGGATTTTGAGTTGGTATGTAGCTATGAAATTGCGCTTTTACTCTTTCATCGAGGTTCCGCAATGACTGAGTTGGGCATGGGGAGCATTCTTGGTCTCCCGCCAATAGTTCATGCAGTCGCATTCGCTGGCATGTTCTACTTGGTTGCGCTGGCGCTTGGCCGCCGCATTGCCGCGTTCTTCAAGCTACAGTCCGATGCACTAACGAAGCTAGAGGCCACGCTGATTGCATTGACGATTGGCGCCGGGTCTCTGCAATTGGTACCATATCTGCTAGCCTTCGCCCGCACCCTTTCACCCCACATGGTTCGATACACCTGCTTTGGAATCATTATCCTATTGTTGCCTGATATTTTTCGAGTGCTCCTTCAGGTAAAGCGATTCTTTGGAACGATATCCGGGAGGACCCTTTCAAAGCCGCTTATCATATGGTGCGTTGTCCTTGCAGCAGTACTCGGAATTTCTCTAATTCACGCCTTCGCGTTCGGCGACTTCGGCGACGATGATGGTTATCACCTCAGCGCACCAGCTCGATGGCTCCACGACCAAAAGCTCTCCTACTTGCCGTCCTATACAAATACAAACGCTTCTATGGGCTTTGAAATGCTCTATCTGATAGCGTTGTCATTTGGAGCACCGATCGGCGCCAAGCTGTTGCACTACAGCGCCGGGCTTTTCGCATTGCTATGCATTGGTCTGTGCGCCAATCGCATCGGCCATTACATGGCCGGTATAATTGCGATCTCTGCTCTCCTGATTGCGAATCCTATCGTAAATTTGTCCTATATTCTTCCGCTCGCATATGTCGATCTCCCGTCCCTTTGGGCCGCATTGGCAAGCGTGCTTGCCTGGCTGGCGTGGCGCGACACGCAATCAAATTATCAATTGTTGGCGCTGACGGCTCTATGCGCCGGAATTGCAGTCTCTTTCAAGCTATCGACCGCCCCGCTTGTTGTAGCTTGGATTTGTGTAATTGCATTCGAGCTTCGCCTGCGGCGAGCTTCCTGGTGGGAAATAGCACTGCGCCTCGTGATATTTGGTTTGATCGCTGCCGCGCCAGCGGCATTGTGGTTGCTGCGAAACCTCGTTGTTACCGGCAATCCTGTCTATCCAATGCTCTCAAGCATCATTGAAACGCGCGACTGGACGGTCGATCAAGCTCAGAACTTCACTCGATTTGTGCGCCTCTATTCTTGGGGTGTAGCAAGTGGCGCGCAACTAAGCGAGAGCGCGCGCAAGGGACTTGTGCTTCTAACCGCTGGCCTCGTCATCATCGCAGCTGGAATTCTCGCATCGAGAACGAAACAGGCCAACTTGCGTATTCTGCTGGCACTAGCAGCAATATTCACCGTTCCAAGCGTGTTTCTCACTGGGTTGGTTTTTCGCTACTGGATATTTGGCATAATCTGCTTAACGCTCGTCGCTGCTACCCTACTCTGCCAATTGGTCACGGAGATCGGTCGCCAACGTGCCATAGCACTGGCACTGATCTCGATTGCCTTGGCGGTGCAGATAAATATCGAGCGACGCGATCCGAAGCGCTTGGTGAAAAATCTAAGCATTGCAGTTGGTTCGCAAACCCCAGAGCAAGCGAATGCAAATGATTCCCTTTGGCCCCTCTGGAAGCTTGTGCGGGAGCGCACCCCACCAAACGGAAAAATACTCATCGCGGCCTTTTATACCACTTTTGGAGCATCTAGCTTTGGGTGCTTTCCTTTAGACCGTCCATGCGTGACGACGGACAGCCATCTACAAGGATTTATTCGGCTTGACACGTGGCCATCATTCTTGGCGAGCGTCGCGACGGCGGGCATTCAATACGTATTGATATCTGAGCAACAAGCCATGGTCAATCGCCACGGCTTTACGTTTAGAGAAGGCACGAACGAGTACCCATTCAGCGTAAGATTGGTCGCAGAATATGGCGAGGTTATTGTTCGGCAAGATCATCTCGTACTCTATCGATTAAGGGAAATTGGCGGCTTACATAAGGCAGCCCCTTCGAGTTAAACGTAATCACGGCGGCCGAGCATGAGGGATCACTTTGCATGAAACTGAGAGCGTGGTTTGAACTAACACGGATCCTAGGCGCATTTGTGCTGGTAGTGGCGATAACCCCCTATTTCGCTTTGGGAGCGGCGGCGTCAGCCCCAGATCAGATCCGGGGGGGCTGGGTGAATGTTACTCCCGGAAACGTCGATCTAGTAAATAAACTCGGCTGCGATAGTTTTGGCACGACCACGATACAAGTCGATCCTGCACGGTTATCAAATTTATATGCACAGTTTCATTGCCAAGGCGTTTGGAAGTCCGAGGACTATGGCCTCACATGGGTTGGTCCCATCAATGTAGGCCGCGGAGGGCATGGCGCGAGCGGGGCGGGCGGGCTTATTGTAGCCCGAGGTCCCGATGGCGCGCCGCCGATAATGTATTCAGCCACAATTCGTGGAAGGGACTCGGGGTTCTGGGCGTCGACCGATGGCGGCGTAAGCTGGGGCCTACATCGACCTGGAGGATTTACTCCACCTGTGGTGAATCCCTACGATTCACAGCACGTGCTTATGACTGGACATCATGCCGATCTGGTCGCGCAAACTTTAGATGGAGGGAAAAGTTGGTCTAGGATCCCCTTGCACGATGGTATGAAGAGCGGCGGCACGGCCTTCATCTTTTTCGTCAATACGGGTAACCCCGACACAACTCGAAGGACGTGGCTCTGGTCAGCCGATGCGCTTAGCCACGGAAATATTGGTACTTGGCGAACAGAGGACGCGGGACAAACGTGGGCCCGTGTCGATAGTACCGGCGCCGGCCACGGCTCAATGCAACTCTATCAGCCAGACACAAGTGGTTTGATGTTCATGCCCGGCCGAGGTGTATTCCGCAGTACGGACTACGGACGAAATTGGGCTCAGGTCGGTGGCAACGAGAACCAAGCCATTGTGTTCGGTACTCCCAGCAGAGTTTATGGCATGTATGCGTGGGCGTGCCGAGATTGCAAACTTGACCCCATTCTGCGATCTGCACCAACTCCCGGACTAAATGGCTGGGCTCGCATTGCAACTCCGGAAGAAATGACTATTGGAGCCGCACAAGCAGTTACCGTCTTTGACGGAAAACATTATGTCATAGTCACGGCCAATTGGCACGCCGGACTCTGGCGTTACATCGAGCCGTGACCCTCTAAAAATTGATGAGGCACAGGATGCAAAGCTGGCGCCTCAGAGGCTTTCTTTTAGGACGCTGGCGCGACTGCGCCGACGTCAATGATTGTCTCGGGTTTATTGGGATTTGTTTGCTCCCGGAACGGTGTCGAATATACACCTTCGCCGATGCTGGCGGATTTTTTCGCCAGGCCATTTGAGGTCGCGAGATTATGTGGGGATCTTTAGAGTTCTATTTCTGAGGAAATACCCAGAAGCGCGTAAGCACAAAGCTGAGACTGCTAGCTAGGACGGTGGTGGCGGCCGACATCGCGAACTCTGTAGCGCCGAGATAGACCACCAAGCTATGGCCAACGACCCCCGACCACAATGCGCAAACGAACTGTGCGATGGCGTAACGAGGAAGCGCGCGTTCATGCCTGTGCACAGCCCCGAAGGTCCAATTGCGTTGGAGTGTATAACCGGTCAGGAACGCTACGCAATAGGCTACAAGGTTTCCCGCAAACGGGCGTAGACCCATTCGGGCAAATACATATGACAATGCGAAAAACAATAGCGCCATTGCGCCACCCGACAAGACAAATCGGATCAGTTGGCGTTGCGGCGCAGAAAGCGGCGAGGTGAAGTCACCAAATCCCATTTACTGGCAACTCCGAGGAGTGACGGATTCTGTTTGCGCCATGATGCTGCATGAGTTGGGGGGCGTGGGCTTCGATGCTGTAAGGAGCAAGTCTTTCTACTGCCCGTTGGATGCCGGGGACAGTGTGACCTTCAACGGGCCTCGCACTTCGCTCTTTTCTCAGCCACCCCGCGCGCATTGCTTTCGCCCTCTGAGCCACCGAGCAGCTTCGCATACTTTCGGGCCTAATCTCGAAGCTCAATCCATGACGCTATCGATCCCCTGGCCAGATTGGCTGACCCCTCTATCGCGTGGAACCGTCCTCATTCATTTGTTGTTCCGGCAATCAGAGGAATGTCCATCAGCCCTATGATAAATGCTTGAAAGGCAGTCTGCACCGATAGAACTATTAGGCTAAATCCACCGATTACTGCGCGAGGCGCCAGCGAGGTTTCTAGCTGTCCAAAATGAACGGATGCCCACGCTTGTACTGCCCAAGAGAATATTCCGACACCAACAATCAAGAGCGCGAGCGCCAACAGCATCACATTGTCTGTATTTGCAAACTTGTGAAGCCATTGCGATCGACGCCCCATGGGGAGAATACCCACAATCGCCGCATATCTTCGAGCCAATAGGCCGAATCCAATTGCCTGGGCGCCAAGAATCGACAGGAAGCAGCCGACGATGAAGGTGTTTAGATCGAGAGCGGGCCCCCCCGGTATTTGATAGGCTCCCGTGGAGAGTGAAAGCGTCAGTGCCATCCCTATAGCAAGGAAACAGATTCCCGGCAGAAGGAACAGCCACTTTGGGCTGTACACAAGCAGGAACTTTAGATGCCTCCAACCGTCGCGCCAAGTCCTCAGGTGCGGCGGCCGGCTTCTCCCATCAGGTCGCAGCGTGGTTGGTGTTTCGGCAATAGGTATGCCCGCTATCCCAGCGCGCACGATCATTTCGGAGGCGAATTCCATGCCGGTGGTCCGCAACCCTAGTTCGCGAATGGCTTGAGCGCGAAATCCTCGCAAACCGCAATGAAAATCACCGAGTGGCAGTTTAAAAAAAACGCGACCTATAAGGCTGAGTATGGGATTGCCGAGATATCTATGTAGAAACGGCATCGAGCCGGGGGCAATCCCACCTTTGAATCTGTTGCCAACGACTAAATCATAGCCTTCACGCAATTTATCCATGTAATTGTCTAGGGTGGAAAAGTCATAGCTATCGTCCGAATCGCCCATAATAATATATTTGCCTTTGGCGGCGTGTATTCCGCCCAATAGCGCGGCCCCATAACCTCGGCGAGAAACATTCTCGACTCTCGCCCCGAGTGAAACTGCTATTTGCTGGGATCCGTCAGTGCTTCCGTTGTCAGCAACGAGCACCTCTCCCCGCACTCCGGAGCCAGCAAGATATGCTTTCGCTTTTGTAATACACGCGGCGAGCGTTTCGGCCTCGTTCAAGCAGGGCATTAATATGGTGAGTTCTATATTGTTTTCCTGCATTTTATGCTCCGGCATCATTACTTGATGGCTTTTTAATGCTCGTAATCAGGAATTTCCATAAGTTCCAGCCGTTGTTGCGGCGGGCGGCGGAGATGTGCAGCGGTGATCGGCCACGATTTGGGTTCAAGCGGCGGCCTCTGTCCTCGCTTCCCCTAGTGTCCCGGTAGTTGGAGGCCGCGCACTGCAGCATCGTGAATGCCTTCGCGATCGAGCTTGATTGTGACAGTGGAGGCGAAACGGTAGTCAGCGTGTTGAAGGCACCGGATTCTTTGGATTCGTGACTGGGGACGCTCCGGATTCACTAGAATACTAGGGCCAAAAATGCTTGCTTGGATTTCCATGGATAAGCTGAATGTTAATTATTGATGCTCTCTTAAGCTTAGCGTGTCTAAGCATGTCCAGAGGAATCCAACTGTGCACTTCATCATAACCTGACGGTCATAGGTTCAAATCTTATCCCCGCAATCAACCATAACTATAAGAAATAAAATAAGAAATTGAAGCCGGCCGCAGGGCGGTTTTTTGCGTTCTGGGTGTTCTGGGTCACAGTCGGGTCACAATGCAGCTTGGATTCATAGGAGGGCTACTGATGCAACAGCATTCCAATTGCTTCGGCGCTTGACGGCCGCACGCCCGACAACGCCTACTTCGGCCACCAGAGCATGCCGCCGATCCGCTCGGCGGCCCAACCCCGGCGGACGATCCACTTGTCCAAGCGGAAAACCTGTCCGAATAAACGGAGCCACCTCACTCCACATCGGCGCTGTGAAAATGTGCACCGGTTCGAAAAGGCCATCCTGCGCAAAAACCGCCGGTGACGACCGGCGGTTTTGGTAATTGTTTTAGCTGGGAAAGTTGGTTGCGGGGACCTGCAACAGCTTATGTCGCGCCAGCCGAATTCCTTTTCGCATCCGAGCCTAAGTGAAGTAGCGGAGGAGATCAGAACGGCTGTTAACCGGTTGGTTGTAGGTTCGAGTCCTACCCGCGGAGCCAATTAAATCAACGATTTGCGCCAGTCAATAAGAGCGACAATATCACATTAGGTACGGCATAGGTACGGAGTCCCGTCACTCTGCACGAGCTTTGATCTCGTTACATTTCGACTGCTGTGGTTCAGGCGCAGGTGAAGTCAGTCGCTGGCATGGCGACACGAGTGCGTCGCGACCGCCAAACGACGCCATATCCGCCTTCTGCCTGCCCGATCGAGGCACGGTGTGCGCTTGCCGTCCCCGATCTCTTGTCGTGGCGTGAGGTCGGCGGGGCTATGAGCGCGAGACGCCGCTGCCGGTCATCGAACGGCTCGCGATCCTCGGAACGCCACGGGCGCAATCGGACACGTGGGCTGGTGAGTGAAACTGCTGCACACATGGCGAGCGCGCCTCGGGCAGGGCCAATGGTGCTGAGCACGCTACCTTGCCCCAAGCGATGTCGGCAATCCTCTGGAGCAACTGCCATCTTGCGGCCGTCAACGTTGCTCGACCCTGATGGCAGGAAGTGGCTCTGAACTGAACTCGGCACCGTGCTCGCGGACGGTGGCTGTCGAGGGTGAAGCCGACGACCGCCGTAGCGCGGCCAGTCGACGCGATTGACCCATAGCAGAAGTCAGCGGCCAGAGCGTCGCGCAGCTAACCCGGGTCCGCTTGCGCTGACGGAGTCGCCCCATTGGATGCAGCGAGAGCAGGAACGCTACATCTCCTCCTTCGCACTACGACCGTCTACTGAAGTGTGCTTCGATTGCAGGGCTCTAGTTCTGGCGTCGAGCCCTTACCCGCCCGCCCTTTTTTTGTCGCCATGGTCGCTGCCTCGCCGATCCATTGGACCCTGGAACAACTAGTGTTCCGCTCGGCTCAGGATTCGGAACTCGGATCGGCTGGTTTCCTGCGGTATCGGTCCAGGAGTAACTTGCCGGCAATCGGCAAGAGGGTGACGGCGCCAAGCGCCAGGACCGCCAGCGTTATCCAATGGGTGTCTGCCGATACCATCTCGCTGCCAAAATGCGCCAACAGGAAGCTTGCGGGTACGATTCCGGCCAGCGTCGCCACAGCAAAGCGCCAGGGTTTTAAGGGCGTGAGCCCGGCTGCGAAACTTACGAGGTCGAACGAGATAAACGGTAGAAGCCGGCTTGCGAATACGGCCGCCATCAGTGCATTCTGCGATGCCAGAGATCCGAGCGATAAGCGCTTGCCAAGCCACCGATGCAGCACATCGTAGCCGACCAACCTCGCTATGGCGAAGGCGATGAGCGCGCCAATCTCCGCTCCGATCACGACATACACGGTCCCCCACAGATGGCCATAGGCGGCGCCCGCTGCCAGGGCGATCGGTGCACTTGGGATCGGGTTCATGACGATCGCCGTCGCCAAGAGGCCAATGATCGCCAGCGGTCCAACGATTCCCAGGTCGACCACAAATCGCTCGAGAGTCGGTCCGTCCGTAATCGTCGTTAGCGCGCCGGTCCAGGACAAAATCCCATAGGCGCCCAATAGCGCGGCGACGACCGCGACCCCGCCAAGAATCTTCGCGCGGCTTATGCCAACGGTGGTTCGCTGCTGAGACCTCAGCGCATCATTTTTCCCGCGTCCCTCGGCCTCCGCGATTGCCTCCGACCCGTGTTGCTTGCTCTTGCTCATGGCCGCTCCTCAGCGTGACTGAGTACCTGGCACGCCGACTTGCTCATCCTAGAACACCAGCACCTTGTCCGCAGCGGCGTCGCGGCCGCCAGCGTACGCCATGCGCGTGCTCAACGCGAACACGCCGAGCGCGCTCATGACTTGTGAAGGGCCCCGCTGTTGGTTGCCAGATAGAGTGCGATGAGCTTCACCGTCGTTTGTCCCATCCCAGTAGTTGCCGGCATTTGCCGGATGCAGCAGATACTTCGACTGCGAGATCGCTGTCGTATTGCGTCTCGCCCGGACGATCATGGGTGACTGCGTGCCACTGTTCGATGTGCCCTTGCCAGTAAATTTCTTCCTTCCCATCGATCACCCAGGCGACTTCGCCCGCAAATGGAATCCACATATCGTCGTGCCAGCGATAGTCGGAGAACCGGCCACGCCAGGGTGTCGGCAGAAATGGTACTGTGGCCGACCGCGGCCGATCGGAGGCAAAACTCCCAGCGATTCGACCTTCACTGTCGAGGCTCAGCACAACTTCGGCCGCGGCATCACCTGAGCCGGCGCTTACGGCCAGTCTATCTGGTCCATCGACGCGCCAGTGCAGCGTGGTGTTGCGGAGAATGGCATCTGGCGCCCAGGCCAGTTCTGCGAGGTATCGCATCAGCTCGCCGCGCATGAGGGCGGACGAGTGTTCGGCGCAAACGATGGGGATGAAACCGAGTGCGGTCACTTCGAATTTCCCTTCGCCCTCCTTCAGAGCATCGCGCGCCGAGACCAGTCCGAAGGGACCGGCCCGAGCCCGCCAGTCAAATTCGCAAGCTCGCGTCGAGATCTTTTGGCTGGCGGTGAAAGACATCCAGGATTGAGCATTGATGGTCCGCTTCATCCGCCCCGTCTGTGTCAGCCGCACGCTGGATCGATCATCCCCGGGCTTCACGCCGAGCCGCAAGGCAAGGTCGTAGACTGCCGCTGGTAGTGGCGCCCTCGTCCGTTGATCGTCTTCGTTTCCAGTCACCCTCACGACAGCAGGGTACTCTCAACTGTTCGGCGCGCCGAGTAGGGGAGCGTGGTACCATACCCGAACCGCATGACAACGTCGGGACGGCGTCCCGTCATGCCAACAAGGCTAGCCAACTCCAGCCGCAGACTCGCAACTTCGACCGGCTGGTTGATGAACGCGTGCTTGAGCCCGAGTGCCGTCGCCTGCAACGCGAAGCGCTGGCAGGCGCGTCCCGCGCGCACCCAGTGATCTTTGTCGTCACGCTCGGAAACGAAGACGGCGACACCGGCCGACGAGCGCAAGTGCCCGGCATATTTTTTGTTCTCAGTGTCGGCTTTGAACACGCAATCGAACACGTGGGGGCCGAGCCAGGTTGGGAGGGCGGGGTTGCCGCTCGAGCAGCACGGCACCATTCGGGTTCTTCACTGCCGCCAGATACCCATCCATATCCGACGTATTGACCGACTTGCGGATTTGCAAGACGTACTGGTCGATAGAGTCTGGCCAGTTCTCGCTGGCGACAGCGGGGGTTGACATTCCGATGATGGTCAAAAGCGCGACGGCCGCACTGAGTTTGCGTAGCATGACGGGCCCCTCCACAGAGACCTCGAACAATTTCCCGGATCGCGAAAGTTATCGGCCGAACGCATTTCGATCCCTGTCCTGCACAGTGGACACGGATTGCTCAGCGTCGTGATGCTTCATCAGGGACGGACTGTGACCGATAGACGGACAGAGTGGTGCACTTCAGCTTCCTGACTGCCGAAGGCCCAATGGCGGATGACGAACCACCTGCTAACTCGTGAACACAACGACCCGTTCTCACGGAAGTTCCACAATAGCTGAATAAAGATCGCCAAGAGCAGACTCGGAAAATACTTAGACCTATTGCCGCTCGGCTGGCGGCCCCGAAAGGCGTGACGCTCGTCGAGTCATTCATCGAGATAGAGGGTGGTCCTGCTTCGACGCGTGCCTGGCATTGGGCACTTGTACGTTCGCTTTCTGAACCTGCTCACAGCCGCTATTGGCCCTCCTCGTCGATCGGCCGACCGGCACCGTTAGTCCAGAGCTGAGGCCATCGCGCCATCGCTCTCGGTCCGTGCGTCGAACGGTCGGTAACGGACGTCGAACTGTCGCGACCGACGCCGAGCGAAACTCAACATATTGACCCCAAGCGGTCATTGCCTTCCAAGATGGTCGGGTGCCTGGAGTCGCGGTGCGTCTCGACTGACTACTATACGACCAGACACTATCCTGGCCGTATCTGACAAACAGCTCTGTCGTCATCTCCGGCCATGCTGAGTTGCAGAATTCCTCGTATCTAGCCGCGGTCTGCGCAAACACCGGTCATCCTAGTATTGTCGGACGGGAGCACAACAAAGCATTGCTGTGGGTGAAATGTTTTCGTCGGACGGACTAGGCCCTCGCGGTCGATCTTATCGCCACTGATGCGATTGCATATCCCCGACTTCAATAGGTCCTCTAGTCAGCCGACGTTGATCGCGGCTATATTTGAGCAGATGACTGTGTATTGGAGAACGGATGCTAATGGTGGCACTGCGTTGCATCGGTATTCTGTTTATTCTTCATATCGGTACGTCGTACTTTGCCGCGGCCGACGACCGCGAGAAAAATCGGTCTCCTTTTGGAACCGCCGCAAAATCTGGCGAGGCGGCGTCCGGCGGATCGCCGTCTGAGTGCGATCAACTCGCAGGGAATCGGTATCATCCCGAGACCATCGGAGTTGGTGTCGGCTCGATGAGAATTCAACCCGAACGCGCCATTGCCATCTGCGAGAGCGAAGTGCACGCTGCGCCAAAAGCGCCACGGTTGCGCTACCAGTTGGGCCGCGCTCTGTTGGCAGGTCGTCACTTCGAACGCGCCCGCGCCGAGCTGGAACAAGGCGTCAAACTGGGTGATGGGCACGCCATGCTGCTGCTTGCAACCATGCTGCAACGCGGCGTGGCGGGAGGACACGACCACGAACAAGCAGCAAGCCTCGCCAAGCGAGCTGCGGAAGCGGGCCTGCCTTCGGCACTCAGCCGCCTCAGCTATTATTATCGAAATGCTATCGGCGTCCCCTACGATCTCGAGCAGGCCTACGAATACGCGAAGAAGGCCGCTGAAGCGGGCTGGGTCGACGGCATGGGCCAACTCTCTATTGCGCTAACTGAAGGCGCCGGCACATCGAAAAACGCAGATGAAGCAAACCGGTGGAGTGCCATTTTCGCTGCAAGGGCGCGCTCAATCGCCGAAAGTGGTGACGGTTTTGCCATGCGGCAGCTTGGCTACGCCTTTTCCAAAGGCTGGGGCGGGCCGGTTGATCATGTCGCTGCGGTCAACTGGTATCGAAAGGCCCTTGACGCTGGTGATCCGTTTTCGCTGCATTCGTTGGGTTGGGTTCATGAGCGCGGTCTCGGTGTTACCAAGAATGAAACGGCTGCCTGTGATTTCTATGAGCGATCGGCAGCGATAGGAGAGTCAGCCTCTCTCAACAACTTCGCCCTTTGCTATGAACGCGGGACAAGCCGCACCGTCGATCTCGCGAAGGCGCTGAAACTCTTCGAAGCAGCCCGCCTTGGAGGTAATGCCTACGCATCGCGCAGCATCGGGCGCTTCTATCGACACGGTCGAAGGGTCGCAACAGATCTCGCTAAGGCTGCTTTGTTCTATCGCGAATCTGCGCTGCGCGGGCTGCCCGCAGGCATGCTTGACTACGGGGTGATGCTGATCAAGGGCGAAGGCGTCGAAAGGGATCTCAGCGGTGGATGCGATTGGTTCGCGAAGGCCGCCCGACGTGGTCACGCTCGATCTATCAACAATCTCGGGATCTGCTATCTGTCGGGCGAAGGCCGGCAGAAGGACGCGGCGAGGGGGGTAGCGTTGCTGGAGCAGGCCGTCGCTCTGGACGATGATTTGGCAATTCGAAACCTCGCCAGGCGCTTGCTCGCTGGTATGGATGTGACACGCGATTATGAACGGGGCATCGCTCTGTTGCGCCGGTCCGCGGAGGCAGGTTCACACGCCGGCATGGTCGATTACGGCACTGCCTTGCTGGTGGCCAAAACAAGCACGAAGGACACGAAAGCCGGTTGCGAGATGCTCAAGAAGGCCGCCGATGACGATGTGGCGGGCGGCATGTTCGGTTATGGCTATTGCCTTGAAAACGGATTGACCGGGAGGAAGCGCCCAAAGGACGCTTTGACGTACTATGAGCGGGCTGGCGCGAGCCATCATCAGCTCGCGATTCTCGCCGCGGCGCGACTGCTTGACGAAGGGATCGCGGGAAAGCCGGATGGTACAAAGGCTGCGTTCTGGCTTCGGAATGGACTTGCCACGGGCGATACCCGGCTCGCCAGCAATTTGATCAGTACGCCGCACGCCTGGTCTCTTTCGACGCGACGCGCACTACAACGCCTACTGAAGAGCGAAGGGCATTACGCTGGAACGGTTGACGGCCGCTTCACGGCGCAATTGGATGAGGTCCTTTGGTCGCCAGCTTTGATCAAAGCGCCTGCGGAGGGCGACAAGCGCCTGATCCAAGAGATTGTGCGCGTACCGGAAAAGGGGGCGGAGCACGGCATCGTCGTTCGGCTGTGCCGCTCGGGTTCGGTCAAGGCGAGAGCGCTGGTCGTAATCAATCACGGCGCAACAAATCAAGTGAAGCAGCGCCGAGAGACTCGGGCCACCGCCTGCGGTGAGCTGGCCCAATTTTTCACGGACCGTGGCTACATCGTCGCGTTTCCGCTTCGCCGTGGCTACGGCGAAACGGGCGGGGCGCTTACAGAACTCGACCGTGCGGGATGCAAGAGCGGCAGCAATCTCGCACGCGGCGGTCGCGAGATCGCGAAAGACATCAGAACAGTTATCAATCACCTAAGTGCGCGCGAAGCCGTCAGCGACGGGGACACTCTGGTCATCGGGCATTCCGGGGGCGGTTGGGGCGTCCTGGCGCTTGCCGGCAACGTGCCGAAAGGCATCGCGGGAATCGTCAATATTTCTGGCGCGTACTTATCGCGTAGAGGCCTGCCGAGTACCTACTGCGGTGACATGCATGTAACAGCGGCCGCGAGCTTCGGGAGAGCGGTGACAGTACCGTCGCTGTGGATCTACGTCGAAAACGACAGCTATGTCGAAGCGCGCGTTGCGAGACAGATGCACGCGGCCTTCGCGCGTGGTGGATCGAAGTCCGAACTCGTGGTGCTGCCCAAGTTCCGAGCGGAGGGGCACTACATATTCCAAGATGGTGCGGTTGACGCATGGGGCCCGGCCATCGACAAATGGCTCAATGCGCTCACTCCTGCAGGAGTGGCCGAAAGGCATTAGTGGCGGCCGACCGGGCTTCCCAATTGAGCCCCGAATGTCGGCTCGTGGCCCTTCGCGTCGGCTTGCTGCGATGTGGAGTCCGTCCGCACCTGAAGGTGAAGCAGTTGCGCGTAGGTTCGGTAACGACGGCAGATTCTGACCCACAGAAGAACAAGACGACGGCGGAGCAACCGCCATCGCCTATGCGCGCTTGTTTCAAGGGCTGCGATCAGTCGGCGGGCCCCGCGAAGAGGATGAGATTGCCGTCGGGATCAAGAAGGATGAAGTTTTTTGCACCCCAAGGCTCCTTTTTCAGTCCTTGGTGGAAGTGCTTGATCTCAGCTGCTGTGTCGACAGTGATCGAGGCCGACAGAAGGTGCTCGCGCTCGCGAATATCCCCGACAAAGACCGGCTCGCAAACAAGCCGCAGGCACAGCCGCGCACGGTCGCGCTTGACCAAGCCATAAAACAGCGGGTCGCCATAAACAAATTCGACCGCAAACCCGAGTTTGGACGTGAAGAAGTCGCATGAGGCCTTGACGTCAGCGACGTAGAGGTGGGCTTCTGTCCCACTTAGGATCGTCGGTGTCGTTGCCTGCTTGACTCGAGTGTTCATGGCTAGGGCTCCTGTTTTGAGCGCCTGCCATCCCTCGAATCCCAATTGGCGTGCGACAAGCTCCTGCGCATCGCTAAGCTTGAACGATGCCGCCAGCACCTGATGGTCGTCGAGGTGCCGAAACCGAGGCAGAGCAGCTCTGATCTCCGCGGCAACCGGATGATACCGCTCACGATGCCAGCGCAGATATTGCTTGGCCTGCTTCTTCAGGTTTTCGAGGTTCGGCATGGGCGCAACTACGGTTCACATATCGTAGGTGGGCATAGCCCCTTCGGCCTCGGCCGATGCGCCCTACTGCAACTGCTCCACAATGCCCGCGCCGACGGCGGATTGTCAACGGCGGCCATGACAGCTATGGCCCGACGCGGAACTTCGCC
>LNFM01003130.1_pt1 | contig 89823 bp, 85 predicted proteins | sample 596031 | NCBI WGS metagenome assembly LNFM01 (sample SAMN04254537, study PRJNA301005) | activated carbon metagenome | isolation source: dual media filters at the Ann Arbor, Michigan drinking water treatment plant | place: USA: Ann Arbor | reverse complement strand
GAGGGCGACCCATGGATGGGGAGCTGGGCTCAGTGGCAGCGCAGCCGCAAGGCGTTGTTCCTGGGGCCAACGCCCCCAGACGCGCACATGGGCAGCGCTTGCGCGAGTCGACCAGGCGATGAAAAGCAACGAGAACGACCACAAACGAAAAGCAGTCGGCGCCCCTGCGGGGCGCCGAGACAACTGCTGCACCTCGCAAAGCCCGGATCGCAGAGCGCCCGGATCAGAACCTGACCCGAATGGGCAGGTCCGGAGTGAGATCCACGGTGCGTGAGCCGCCTTCCAGGGCGATGGAGAGCAGTGGGTCTCCGGTGGTCAACGTGAGCCCGGCCACGGCCAGGGATGCCATCGGCCCTGCCGGGTCCCACGCGGGGAGCCGGATCTCGCACCGCGCCGCCGGCCGTTCCGGATCGGTCGGCACCGACACGCCCGGCGTGATGAAGAGCAGCGGCTCTGAGGGCGGTGCCACCGCCACGGGGATGACGCGCCCGTCCGGGAAGTACGGCGGCGCGTAGTCCCACGCGGGGAAGGGCGGCTCGCCGTCCGGGCCGTGCAGGGCGGCGCCGAACGGCGCGGCACCCGTCTCGCTCCACCGGTCGCGCTCGGGCAGCCGCAGGCGGGCGACCCCCGGCGATGCGGCCGCGACCGGGTCATCGATCCACAGCAACTCCAGCATGAGGTCGCCCACGAACCAGCAGCGGTTGTGCGTGCCTTGTCCGGGATGCGCCCGCGACCGCACGCACTCCAGGCCGGCGTCCTCGAGCGCGCGTCCCTCCGGTGCGCCCGGGGCGCACATCACGAAGACGTGGTCGAGGCGATGCACCCGTGTCAGGCCGTGGGGACCGGCTCCGGCGGCACCGGGATCGGCTTGCCGTCGCGGCCGACGGCCACCAGGGTGAAGTGGCCCTGCACGCACAGCTCGCGGCTGCCGTCCTCCAGGCGCTCGCGCCAGACGTCGATGCGCACGCGCAGGCTGGTGCGGCCCACGGAGACGACCTGGGCGTCTGGGCTCCCGGAAGGCGATCTCCTCCATGGCGGCGGTCACCACCCCGCCGCGCACCCGGCGCATGGCGGCGTAGGCCGCGGCCTTGTCCATCCACCCCACCAGTGTCCCGGCGAACAGGGTGCCCAGGGAGTTGGTGTCCTGGGGGAACACGGACTGCAGGATGCTGGCCTGCATGGGCCGATCCTCCTCGCGAGCGTGGGCCGGACGATCACCGATAGCGTACGGGTCATGTCCGCCCGCCCGCCGCTGATCCGCGTGGCCACGCAGGCAGACGCCCGGGGGATCGCACGCGTGCAGGTGGCGACCTGGCGCCACGCGTACCGCGGGCTCGTGCCCCGCAGGTTCCTGGACGCGATGGACGAGGACGAGCGCGCCGCCCGCTGGGCGCACACCCTGGCCGGGCGCGGCGGTCCGGCGGGCGCCCGCGACCTGGTGGCGGTCGAGGACGGCGCCGTGCGCGGCTTCGCCTCCGCGGGGCCGGTGCGGGAGTTCCTGGGCGCGGCCGACCCGGGCACCGGAGAGATCTACGCGCTCTACGTCTCCCCCGAGCGCATCGGGTCGGGACTGGGACGCGCCCTGATGGCGGCCACGGTCGATCTCCTGCGCGACGCGGGCCACCCGGCGGCGGTGCTGTGGGTGCTGCGGGGGAACGCCCGGGCGCGGCGCTTCTACGAGCGGGCGGGCTGGGCGCCGGACGGCGGCATGGACCCGCAGACCGACGGCCTGGGGATCCCGTCGGTGCGTTACCGGCGCGACCTCTGACCCCGCGCCACCTCGCGCGCGATCGCCGCCGGCGTCGCGTGGATGCCGGCCCCGGGCCCGCCGGCGATGAGGTACATCGCGGCCAGCGCCTGGTACGGCGCGTACGGCTCCAGCAGCGCCGCGGTCTCGTGGCCCTCCACCATCCGGCCCTCGGCGTGGGCCATGTGCCGCACCAGGCCCAGATCCCCCACCAGGCCGTGGTCCAGGCGGCCCAGGCCGATCGTGCACACCACCCCCGCGGTCCACGGGCCGATGCCCGGCTGCGCGCACAGGCGGGCCACCACCCGGTCGGTGGGAAGGGCCTGCAGGGTGTCCGGGGCCACGGCCCGCACCGCGCGCACCAGGTGCTCGGCGCGCCGGGCGGCGAGGCCGGCGGACTGCAGCGGCGGGATCCCCACCCGGCGCAGCTCATCGGTGCGCAGCGGCAGGTGCAGGCCCCCATGCGCGCGTCCCACCGCACGCACCGCGGCGAACTCGATGCGGCGGGCATCGACCTGCCGCACCAGCTGTCCCGCCACCCCGCGCAGCAGCGCGTGCGCCGGTGACATGAGCGGCAGCGGCCGCATGCCCCGCAGCCGCCGGATGGCGGGTCCCAGCACCGGATCCCCCGCGGCCATCTCGTAGAACGGCGTGGGGTCCACGTCCACCGCCAGGCACCGGCGCAGCAGGGGGATCGCGCGGTCGGGGTCCGGCGCGTCGAGCCGTACCCGCAGGCCGCCGTCGCGGTCCTGGGCCACCGAGGCGATCGCCGGCCCGCCCTCAGCGTCCAGGGCGAGGGTGAGCACGCCGCCGGTGAACCGGCGCGTGGGGCAGGCGCCGGTGGCCGCCGACCGGGCGAGGCTGTACGGCCCCGCGGGGGAGATGCGATCCTCGGTGATCACCTGCGTGTCAGCATGACGCGGTCGTCCAACGGAGGTCCGGTGTCTGAGCGTGTGGTGTCGGTGAACGTCGGCGAGCCGCGGGAGGTCCCGCACGCCGGCGCGACGGTGATGACCGCGATCTTCAAGTCCCCGGTCGAGGGCGCGGTGGCGCTGGGAACCGAGGGCCTGACGGGTGACCGGCAGGCGGACCTCTCGGTGCACGGCGGGTCCCACATGGCCGCGTACGTCTACAGCGCCGACGACTACGCCTGGTGGTCGAAGCGGCTGGGGCGGGACCTGCCGCCGGCCACCTTCGGCGAGAACCTCACCGTGACCGGTCTGCGTGACGAGGCCGTGCTGGTGGGCGACCGCTTCCGCATCGGCGGCGCCCTGGTGGAGGCCACGATCCCCCGGACGCCCTGCTTCAAGCTCGGCATCCGCATGGGTGACAAGCGCTTCGTCGCGGAGTTCGCCGACGCCGCGCGCCTGGGGTTCTACGTGCGGGTGCTGGAGCCGGGGCCGGTGTGCGCGGGGGACCCCGTGGAGCGGGCCGGACGGGGTCCGCATCCGGTCTCGATGGCATTCCTGGGCCGGATCCACCGGAACGGCGGCACCGAGGAGGAGATCCGCGACGCGCTCACGGCCGAGGCGCTGCTGCACCCGCGGTGGACCGAGTGGCTCCGCCGCCGCCTGGCGGACGTCAGTCCGGGTGACTGAGGAACCGCCGGCGGATGAGGCGCGCCAGGAGGAACCCCACCACCCAGCCGGTGACCGCCGACAGCACGATCACCCAGATCAGCGACATCTGGGCGTCGAAGAACACGAACGACACGCGCACCTGCCGGCTGTTCTCCACGATGAAGATCAGCAGGAGCGAGATGCCCAGCACGATCGCACCGATGATGCCGATGCGCCGGGCGTCCCCCTCGTCGATGCGGGCACGCTCGGGCGGGCCCCCGGGCGGGGGCGTGAGGCCCCCCGGGTGCTCGCCCGTCATGCCGTCTACCCCGCCGCGGCCTTGAAGACCGCGCCGAGCCGCTCCATGCCCTCGGCGATCTCCGCCGGGGACACCCCGCTGTAGGCGAGCCGGAGGGTGCGCTCGCCGCCCTCCAGGAAGCAGTCGCTGCCCTTCACAAACGTGATGCCCGCGTCCACCGCCGGCTGGAACAGCGCATCCGCGGACAGGCCCTCCGGGAGCTCCATCCACATGAAGAACCCGCCCAGGGGCGGGGTGCACGCGGTGCCGGCCGGCATGTGCACCAGGCCGGCGACCATCGCGTCGCAGCGCGCCTTCATGAGCGCCGTGACCTTGGCGATGTTGCCGGGCAGGTGGCCGTTCACGATGAGCTGGTGGATCGCGCCCTCGGCCAGCAGCGACGGCGAGATGTACGTGCGCCCGGCGGCCGCGGTGAGCGTGCCGGCCGCCTCCTTGGGGGCGATGATGTACCCCACCCGCAGGCCCGGCGCGACGGTCTTCGAGAAGGACGAGGTGAACATGACCTTGCCGGTCTGGTCCGCCTCGTGCAGCCCCGTGAGGGCCTCGCCCTCGAACCGCAGCTTGCCGTACGGGTCGTCCTCCAGCACCGAGAAGCCGTACTTCTCGACCAGGGCCAGCAGCGCCGCACGCTTCTCGGCGGACAGCGTCGCGCCGGACGGGTTCTGGAAGTTGCTGATGGTGTAGACCAGCTTCGGCACGCGGCCGGCCGCGCAGGCGGCGGCGAGCACGTCCACGTCCATGCCGTCGGACTGCACCGGGATGGGCAGGACCTCCATGCCGTGCAGCTTGAGCTGCAGGAGCGCCCGGTCGTACGTGGGCGCCTCCACGGCGACCAGGTCGCCGGGGCTGAGCAGGGTCTCGAGCATGAACACGAAGCCCTGCAGCGAACCGTTGGTGATGAAGACCTGGTCGGCGGCGACGCCGTGTTCGGCGGCGAGCACCTCGCGCAGCGGCGGGTACCCGTTCCCGGTTCCGTAGGAGAGCACCCGCGTGCCGTCCGCCTGGAGGGCGGCGGCGGTGCAGGTGGCGATCAGGTCGGCTGAGAGCGCCTCGGGAGCCGGGGCCCCGCGGGCGAATGAGATGGCGTTAGACACGGCGCGGGAGTCTAGCGACCCCCGCCCGCGGTGGCGCGGGTGGGGGTCGCCGGACGCCCGGTCACGGGGTGTCGAACCAGCTGATGCCGAGCGGCGCGGGCGTGTAGCGCTTCTTGGCGCCCAGGTACGGCCACACCCGCCACACGTACCGCTTGTCGGCCTTCAGCACACGCTTGGGGATCGTGTACCGGATGCCGCGCGGGAAGGCGGAGTGGACCTTGCGGTAGGTGCTGCCGTCGATGCGGAAGACCTGCACGTTGTAGAGCGTCGCGCCCCGGGTCTTCTTCCACCGCAGGATCGCCCGGGCGGGCCGGACCTTGCTGCCCACCCTGGGCAGCAGCGCCTTCGCGTTGCGCGTGGTGGGCCTGAAGCGGGAGACGCCGGTGCCCGGGTTCGGGCTGCCCGAGCCGGCGCCGGGCTGCGTGACGATCGTGAAGGGCTCGGGAGCGCTCCAGTCGCTGAGGTTGCCCGCGCGGTCGCGCTGACGGACCCGGAAGGCGTAGTTGCCGGGGCTGAGCGGCGATGCGAGCTGGACGGCCGCCGATGAGGCGTCGCCCGGACCCTGCACCCGCACACCGCCCACGCCGGTGACCTCCCACACGAACGTGCCGTCCTGCTCGGACGCGCTCCATCCGAATGACGGCTGCGCGTTGCCGGTGGTGCCGGGGCTGCTGGTGATGGAGGGCGCCGCCGGGGCCGTGGTGTCCACGGTGAAGAGCGCGCTGCCGAAGCCGCTCTCCTTGTTGTTCGGGGCGGTCTGCTTCACCTTGAAGGTGTAGGTGCCGTCCGGCAGCGTCGGGAGCGTCACGGTGCTCTGCGCACCGGTCCCGGCGAAGCCCACGCCCGGGACCAGTGCGTCCAGGCCGTTCCGGGTCTCCCAGGTGAACGTCGCGCCGGGGACTCCCGTGAAGCTGAAGGTCGGCGTGTTGTCGTTCGTCGCCTGGCCGTTCGTTGGACCCGCGGAGAACAGCGGCTCATCCGGCGCGGTGATGTCCACCTGGAACACGCCCGCGTCCGAGAGACGTCCGTTCCCGGCGTTGTCGACCGCCTCGATCCGCCAGTTATACGTCGTCCCGTTCGTCAGGTTCGGAACGCTGGCGTAGCTCGCCTGCGCGCCGGCGCCCGGGGCGACGGTCGCCTGGTGGACGACGGTTCCACTTCCGCCCGTGGAGCCCTGGCGGATGGTGATGATGTACTCCTTCAACCCGGAGATCTGCGTGACACCGGTGGGGGTGACGTCCTCCACCTCGGACCACGTGAACGTGGGGTTGAGCACATTCGAGATCGCGAGGGGCCCATCGAGCGTGGGCTTCGCCGGGTCCGTGGAGTCGCGCTTGAAGGTGAGGCCTGCGACGGTCCCCGATAGGTTCCCGGCGAGATCTGAGATCTGCCGCGCAGGAAGCACGTAGACCCCGTCCGTTGTCACATTCTCAGGGCACGTGTTCGCCGCGAAGCCCGACGCGTCCGTGCCTCCCGGATCGACGCAGCTGTAGATGATCGTCGCCGGGGTGTTGAACCAGCCGTTGGTCCCGTTCGGCGACCCCAGACCGGCACCGCTGATTCCAAGTGTCGGATTCACGGTGTCGACGAAGAAGCTCTTCGTCCCGATCGCACCGTTGTCCCCAGGCGGCGCGACACCGACCTCCCGCGCCTGGAAGGTGTGCGGCCCCTCCCCAAGCGCCGAAAGAGGCGTGATGACGGTCCCGTCCGCCACGGGCCCGTTGCTGGGCGTTCCGTCGAAGTCCCAGAGGAAGGTGCCCGACCCGTTGATCAGGTCGCCGTCCGCGATCGTGAACGTCGGCGTCGCGTCAGTGATGAATCCGGTCGGCCCGGTGATCGTCGGCTCGGAGGCCGGGTCTGCGAGGGCGACGACGGCGCCACCGATCAGGAGTGCCCCTGCGGCGATGGCTGCGGTGATCGCGCGGTTTCGGGTACGGCGAGGCTTGGTCACGCGGTCACCATAAAGCGCCGAAGCCGCCGGCCGCCCGACCCGCCAGGGGGGTTCTGGCTGGACCTTGGGGGAGTGTCGCCCGAGGGGGGCGGTTCAGCGGCCGGAGACCCGCCGGGTGTCGAACCAGCTCACGCCCAACGGCTTCCTGCTGTAGCCCTTGGTCCGGGTCATGTACGGCCACACCCGCCACACGTAGCGCTGGCCGGCCTTGAGCTTGCCCCTGGGCACCCTGTAGGCGGTCCCGCGCGGGAACGCCGACAGGACCTTCACGTACTTGGTGCCCTTCAGACGGAACACCTGGACGTTGTAGAGCCCCGCGCCCCGGGTGGCGCGCCACCGCAGCGTGACCCTCGCCGGAAGCAGCCGCGACCCGGCTCGCGGGGTCAGGAACCGGGCGTTCCGCGTCGCCGGCAGCGCCAGGCCGCGCCCGGCGCCGACCGGCCCCGTCCCGGGTGCGGGCGGCGCCACGATCGTGAACGCCACGGTGTCGCTCCACGGACCCGCGTTGCCCGCCGCGTCCGTCTGCCGCACGCGGAACTGGAAGGCGCCGCCGGTGAGCGGGCTGGGCAGCCGCACGGAGGTGTCCGGGCTTCCCGCGGGCCCCATCACGCGGGTGCCCGCCGGGTTGAGGACCTCCCAGGTGAACGTGCCGCCCTGCTCCCCGGCCGCCCAGGCGAACGACGGCTGGGTGTCACCGGTGATCGTGGGCGCGGCGGTGATGCGCGGCGCGGGCGGCGCCACGGTGTCCACACGGAAGAGGGCCACGGCCGGCTCGCTGGGCAGGCCCAGCGCGTTCACCTGCGTGAGCGCGAACGAGTAGGTGCCGTCCGGCAGCGCCGGCAGCGTCACGGGCGATCCGCCGCTGCCCGATCCGCCGGGCACGGGCGTGTCCATCGCGTCCAGCGTCTGCCAGGTGAAGGTGCTGCCGGCGAGGCCGGAGAAGGTGAAGGTGGGCGCGCGGTTCGAGGTGGCGGCGCCGCCCCGCGGCCCCTGGGAGATCACCGGAGGCGCGACCGCCGACGGGTCCACCCGGAACCTGCGCTTGGGCGAGGCCGACACGTTGCCGGCCTGGTCGACGGCGAACACCTGCCACTCGTACAGGCCGTCGGTGAGCACGTCGGGCAGCACGAAGCCGGGCTGCATCGAGGCGGACGCCGGCAGCGAGTAGTTCTTGCCGCCGATGTTGATGCGGTACTCCCGCATCCCCGCGCCGCCGTCGGAGGCCGCCCCCCAGGTGAAACTGGGGCTGCGCTGGCTGGTGAGGGCGTCCGGGGCGGGGTTGGCCAGCACCGGGGCCGACGGCTTGGTGGTGTCGGTGACGGTGTAGCTGATGACGCGCTCGGAGCGATTGCCGGCCGCGTCGATGCTGAAGACCGTGAGCGTGCGGGGACCGAGGGTGGCCGGGTTCCCGGGCTCCCCGGTGTCCAGGCGTCCCCCGGGGCCCACGCCGCCACCGCCGCCATAGGAGGCCGAGCACAGCGCCACGCCCGAGGTCGCGTCCGCGCCGCAGCCGTACTCCGCGGTCCGGGGCACCCCGATCTCGTACGACCCGCCGTTGGCCGGCACGGTCACGTTCGGCACGGGAGGAGCGGTGGTGTCCACCCGGACGGCGATGCTCACGGAGCCGGTGCGGCCTGCGCCGTCGGTGGCGGAGCGCACCCAGGGGCCGGCGCCGTCGGTGAGCCGCTCCTGCCGGGGGCAGGAGGCGACCCCGGACTGGGTGTCCGCGCACACGAACGACACGAGCGGCGCGGTCCGGTACCAGCCGTTGGCCCCGTTGGGCGCCGCGGGGTCGAGCCCCGCCTGCACCGTGGGGTCGGCCGAGTCGACCTGCGGGGAGGTTCCGCCACCGTCCGTCCGCTCGGCGGTGACCGGGTCGACGCAGGCGGCGGCGAACGCGGTCGCGGTTGCGAAGGGGCCCAGAACGCCGGGTTCGGCCACGGAGCCGGTGCCGCACACCACCCCCACCGTGACCGGCGTCGTCGTCCAACCCGCCGCGTTTGGTTGCGGTGTGAACGTAAACGTAGGTGCAGGCGGCGCCGAGAGGGCCGTACCGGCCGCCAGAGCGAAGGCGGACAGCCCGAGCGCGCCAGCGAGGGCAGCGCGGCGTCGAAGCGCAAGGGGACACAGCATCGCGATAAGCCCGATGCTACCGGCCAGACTGATCGAACGGGGGGGTTTCAGGCACACGGGGCACCTTGCACCGCCCGTTACATCAGGTTTTGGTGATCTCCACCCGCATGCCCGGCTCCACAACCGACCAGAGCTGCGAGACGGACTGGTTCGACACGCGGATGCATCCGTGGCTGACCGCCTGGCCCAGCAGCTGCGGCGCGCTGGTGCCGTGGATGGCGATGAGCCCGGGGCCGCCCATGAAGGTGCGGAGCACCGGCGAGAAGGCCGTGAGGGTGATGATGTAGGGCCCCAGGTAGGAGCGCTGGCTCGCCGTGGAGTGCACGGGGTCCTGCACCGCAAAGGTGCCGACCGGGGTGGGCGTGCCACCGGTGCCGACCGCGGCGCGGAAGCGCTTCACGACCACACCGTTCTGCAGGAGCTCGACGGTCCGGGAGGCGAGCCGGACCCGGATGCGCTTGTTGATCGCACGCAGCTGGACGGCCGAGGCGGGGAGCCATGCCGTGCTGCCGTTCGGCCGCTTGGGGAGCTGCACACGCACCCAGCGGCGGCCGTTGGTGCCCACGAACGTCCCCGTCACCATCAGGTCGTTCGGACGGCGCGAGTACGCCGTGTAGTGCATCACGCGGCCGACGGCGCGGGCCCGGGCGTTCGGCGCGGTGCGTCCCGCGGCGGGGAGCAGCACACGGGCCACCCAGGAGACCTGCGGGGTGGTGACCCCGGGCTCGGGCGCGACCGTCTCGGTCGCCGGCGGTGCGCTCTGGGTCGCGGAGCCCGGCGACGAGAACAGCCATCCCGACGAGTGTCGGTCGGCTCAGGGGCACGGGCGGCATTGGACTACACGGTTAAGTGACAGTCAAGTCATCCCGTGCACGTGCAGCGCCAAAACCCTTCCGATCGCCCTCGGGAAACGGGTCTTTCAGATGTATTGGTTCTGTGAGTCGGGCATGCGTGTCGCCCGGACGACGCGCCTCGGCGGGCCTATCCGGAGGCCAGCGCGGTCATGACGGCCCCGCGAACGACGCCGACCTGCGCCACGATCCCAGCGTGCAGATCGGTCCCTGGGACGAAGCCCGTGGCCGCTCGCAGACGGTCGATCGCCAGTCGCTCGCGGGGCGGGTCTCCGGCCACCGCGGGGCGCCGTTCCAGCACCGGGGCCGATCCCACGACGTCGGCGATGATCTCCAGCACCTCGTTGATCGTGAACGCCTCCCCCGATCCGACGTTCACCGCCCCCTCCAGCTCGGAGGCGATGACCGCGGCGGTGGCCTCCACCGCGTCGCCCACGAAGATGAGATCCCGGCACTGCCCACCGGAGCCGAAGAGCGGCACCGGCGTGCCCGTGAGGGCGGAGGCGATGAACCGCTCGACGGCCATGCCGCGGCGCTGCCGCGGTCCGTACACCGAGGAGTAGCGGATGGCCGTCGTCGAGAGGCCGTGCTGGGCGTAGGCATCGAGCAGCCCCTCGCCCGCCAGGACGCTCACCCCGAAGGGTGAGACCGGGCGCGGCGGGGTCTCCTCACCGCACGGGCCCGGGGGCGGGCATCCGTACACCGCCGACGACGACGCGTAGACGACGCGGCGCACCCCGGCCGCGACGGCGGCCTCGAGCACCCGCTGGGTCGCCAGCAGGTTGTTCCCGGCGTAGGCGGCGAAGTGGTCGCCCCAGCTCTCGCGCACGCCGGCCTGGCCGGCCATGTGCACCACCACCTCCGCCCCGCCGAACGCCTCGGCCAGGCCGGCCACGCACAGGTCGGCGTCGATGAGGCCGAAGCGTGGATGACCCAGCGCGCCCGCGAGGTTCGCCTCCTTGCACTCCCGCGAGGCGGACGGGGTGAACGCATCGATCCCGATGACCTCATGCCCGGCGTGGAGCAGGTGGTCCACCAGGTGGGATCCCATGAACCCGGCGGCGCCGGTCACGACCACGCGCATCAGCGGAGTCCTCCCACCATGCCGTGCCGTCCCGTCGTGGCCGGCCATCCCGGCAACGAGTGAAGCAAGGGCATCACGGGGGGACGACACCCGATCGTCGAGTCGGGGTCCCGCCCGGGAGGGGAGGTGGCGGGCGGGGGGCCGGAGCCCCCCGCCGCCGCCGACGGTGCTTAGAGCTTCACCGTCTTGGTGCGGATGATCGTCGTCGTGCCGTTCTTGACGACGAGGCGCACGGTCACGCGCTTGCCCTTGAAGGACGCGGGCATGACGACCCTGCGGGTGAGGCTGATGGCGCCCGCCACGCGGGAGCCGCGGACGACCTTGCGGACCGTCTTGCGACCGACCTTGGTGCTGAAGGTCGCGGTGTAGCCGACGCTGCCGGTCCCGTTCGCCAGGCCCAGGTTGAGCGAGACGGTGCGGGTCCGCCGGTTGACGCCCAGACCGAACTTCCTCAGCGACACCGCCGTGACGACCGGCGGGTTCGGGAGAACCGGCGTGGTCGGGGTGGTGGGCGTGGTGGGGGTGGTGGGCGTGGTCGGCGTGGTCGGCGTGGTGGTCCCGCCGGCCGCGGCCGAGGCGATCCGCAGCTTCCAGCCGTTCAGCGTCGCGATGTCCAGGTTGGCGCTGTCCGTGACGGTGAGCGTCCAGACGCCGTTCGGGTCGGTGCCGCGGAAGACCGACAGCGCGCCCTCCGGGATCACCGAGGTCGAGCTGTCCACGGCGCTGCGGATGAGCGTGGTGCCGTTGTCGTTGAACGTCTTGTTCGCGTAGAAGGTGCTGCCGCCACCGGCGCGGCTGGCGAGCACGGCCGTCTTGCCGGCGTGCGAGACCGTGATGGTGAGGTCCCGGTGATGTTCGGGATGACGTCGACGTCCTGCAGGAAGTTGGTCTGGCCGTTCACCACGATCTGGCTGGTGGCCACGCCGGGGGGCGTGCCGCCCGGGCCGGCATCGGGGACCTGGATCGACGGGCCGGTGGACGCGAACTCGGCGACCGGGTTGACGGTCGGGGCGGCCGACTGGGTGGCCAGGTCGAGGCCCCAGCTCACCAGCGTTCCGCCGTCCGAGCCGGGGTCCGGAGCCGGCGGCGGCGGCGGGACGCCCGTGTCGGTCTTGTCCGTGACCTTCAGGGTCCAGGTGCCGCGCGGGTCGATGCCGACGAAGGCTCCCAGGGCGCCCTCGGGCACCAGGCTCAACTGCGGGGCGTTCTCACCCAGGGCGGCGGCGGTGAGGTCGCTCGCCAGCGTGGTGGCCGAGTCGTCCCACAGCGTGCCGTCGAAGACGTCGTTCGTGCCGCCGATGGCGTTCGGCAGGGCGGGGTTCGTGGAGCCGGTGATGAACCGCACGGTCCGGGCCGCCTGGCCGGTGCGGGCCGGGGAGGTGAGCTCGATCTCGAGGTCGCCGCTGCCGGTGTGCTTGATGAAGGTGCGGACGTCCACGTCGCGCAGGTAGGTCTGCGCGGTCTCCGGCACCGTGATGGTGGAGGTCACGCCGGCGGGCTGCGAGGTGGCCAGCGGGCCGAGCGCCTTGTTGTTCTGCGCACCCTGGCTGCTCAGCTGCTGGGTGAGGCGCGACGGGCAAGGCCCGCTCGGTCATCGTCAGGGCTGCGATACCGAGCACCGCAAGCGCACCAGCGCCAACGGCCAGGCTCCGTCCCAGGTGGTCTCGAACCGTCATTGTCGGAACTCCGTTCGTCATGAGGGGTGTGTTCGACCTCGACGATGTTCCCGCGCCGGCCCGGTCCAGGTCAGGGTCGGACGGGGGGTTTGGCCCCTCGACTTTCGTAGGCCAAACGCCCCGCCTGTCGGCCGCGCCTACCCCCGCCAGCGGTTGGCGAAGCGCACCAGGCCGGCCAGGAACCCCGCGCCGTAGCCGATGTGCAGCGCCCCGAACACCACCGGCAGACGGAACAGGTGCCGTCCGCCGTTCCTGCGGGCCACGATGAGCGATGCGGCCAGGTTGGCCGCCACGTACAGCACCACCACCCCGGCCCACGCCAGCCGCACCGGCCGGCTGAACGGCGCGAGCACCGCCCCCGCGGCCAGGGCCGCCACCAGGGCGGGCGGCGCGAACTGCCGCGCGCTCATCTGGCCGGGGTGCTTCTGCAGCACCCGCACCTTCCAGAAGCCGTACTGCCGGTACTGGCTGAACAGCTTCTTCAGCGAGCTGCGGTTGTAGTACCTCGACCGGATGCGGTCGGTGAGCAGGATCCGCCCGCCGCTGGCGCTGAGGCGGTAGTTGAACTCGTCGTCCTGGTTGCGGACCATCTCGGGGTCGAAGCGGCCGATCCGCTCGAACACCTCGCGCGGCCAGGCCCCCATGTAGACCGAGTCGACCCAGCGCTGGCCGCTGGCGTAGTGGAACGCGGAGTTCCCGACGCCGAACGGCGACGAGGTCGCCAGGGCGATCGCGTGTCCCATCGGGCCGTCGCTGACCGCGTCCATCCGGCCGCCCACGTTGTCGGCGCCGGTCTCGGCGATCGCGGCCACGCACTCGGTGACGTAGTCGGGCTCGATGATGGTGTGCCCATCCACCCGCACCACCACGTCGCCCTTCGCGCGGTCCAGGGCGGCGTTGAACCCGGTGGGCACGATGCGCCCCGGGTTGTCCACCACCTCCACCTCGTGGCCGGGGTGCTCGGCGGCGAGCCGGGCGATCACGCCGCGGGTGTCGTCGTCGGACATGCCGTCCGCGACGAGCACCTGCATGCGGTCCGCGGGGTAGTTCTGGGTCAGGACCGCCCCGAGGGAGCGCTCGATGAAGGCCTCCTCGTTCCGGATGGGCATGATGACCGTGACGAGCGGTGCCTGACCCAGTGGTGTCATGTGCCTACTTCGGGTTGCGGGTGATCTTCTTCCGCGTGATGCCGAGACGCGTGTTGTTCGGCCTGAGCGACACGGTGACGGTGACCCGGGAGCGCGAGGTGAAGACACAGCTCACCTTGCGACCCGCGAGGGCCCGCCGCGTGCAGCTGCCGACGACGCGCCGGCCGATGCGGGCCGACATCGTGACACGCCCGGCCACCCGAACGGTGGCGGAGACCCGCAGGCGGTTCGATGCGATCCAGGAGGTTCCCAGCTTCAGGCGGGCGGCCTTGACCGCGGGCGCGGGGGCCCCGCCGCCGCTCGCGCCGCCGGACCCGCCGCTGCCGCCGCCCGAGCCGCCGGACCCGCCGCCCCCGGGCAGCGGGTTGCCCGGGCCCTTGCCCGCGCACGGGCTGCCGGGCAGGAGGGCGAAGTTCGCCGCGGCCCGGTTCACGAACATCGGGTTCGCCACCCTGTTGCCCGAGAGGCTGAAGCCGCGCTGCGCGCCGATGTTGCCCTTGGCGCCGTTCCACAGGCAGTTGTCGTCGGCACGGTTGCCGGTGCCGACGGGGCCGCCCCAGTAGGACTCGATGTTCGTGGTGTCCTTGGAGTTGCTGATGATGTTGTTCACCACGACGTTGCCGCTGGAGGCGGTTCCGCCCTCACCCGAGAAGGTGATCCCGCGCCCGTTGCCGTCGATCACGTTGTTCGCGATGTAGGTGTTCTGGGCGTTCGGGTAGAGGTGGATGCCGTAGTCGGCGTTGTCGTAGATGTAGTTGTTGGTGATCCGCACGTTGCGGGTGGTGTTCAGGTAGACGCCGTGGTCGAAGCCGGTGGCGGGCAGCCGCCCGCAGCCGTGGATGCGGTTGCCGTCGATGATGATGCCCTCGGCCACACCCTCGCCGGGCTTGCCGATGTGGAAGCAGATCCCGTTGCGCTCGTCGGTGATCTCGTTGTTGCGGAAGGTGATGCGGTCGCCGTTCACGCTGGGGTTCACGCGGAACGCGGGTTCAGGTACGTGATGTCGCTCGTGCCGTCCGGGATGTAGATCTCACCCAGGATCGTGGCGCGGCCCGAGCCGGGGCCGCTGGTCATCACGATCGGGCGCCCGTTCTGGCCGCTCTTGTTGCCCCGCAGCCGGCCGGTGAACACCGCGCCGGGCTTGAGGCAGCCGGTCTGGCCGGCGCTGAGGGAGTCCTGCAGCTTCTGCGCCGTGCGGAACGGGGCGCCGGCGGTGCCGGGTGCGCTGTCGCTGCCGTTCGGCGCGGCGAACTTGTCGCACGACGCCGCGACCTGGACCACGTCGATGGGTGCGGCCGCCGGTGGCGGGGCCGGCGTGGACGCCGTGGTGGTGGGCGTCGAGCCCCCGTACTGCTGGGCGGCCGCCGGTCCTGCGAGGGCAGCCACCCCCGCGAGGCAGGTCGCGGCGAACAGAAGGGGGGATTTCACGAGCATCGGCCGGGTCCCGACGGGCATGCGGCGTCCTTTCGGTGGGCATGGAGCACCCCGGGCGGTGGGACGGCGGCGGCGACTCCATCGGAGCGCCACCGGGCCGCGCCTCGCACCACGACCTGGGGGCATCGGCCGGGCGCGCCACCCGGACATGCCGAGCGAGTGCTCCGCATTGCTATCCGATCGGGTCCCCGGGGGTCAAACCTGAGCGGTCCCGGCCAGTATTTTGGGTTGCGTTCCGTGTGACGAACGCGATCGATAGCGCAGCGAGGCATCCGACCGTGCCGAGGACGGTGACCACGCCGTAGGCGATGAAGGCCGGGTGGGCCTCCACGAACTCCCCCGCGGGCTCGGCGGGCAGGCTGCGCAGAGCCCAGACAGCCGCGCCCGCGCACGCGAGGCAGGCGACGGCCGCCCCGAGCGCCGTCATGCGTCCCGAGGCGGGGCGGCCCCGCTCCGGCCGGCCGGCCAGGATGGCCGCCACCGCGGCACCGGCCGCGGTGCTCAGCAGCACCGCTCCCAGCATGTCGCTGGGGTAGTGCCAGCCCAGCGCCATGATCGCCACGCAGACCGCCGCCACCGGCGGAGCAGTGAGGGCGATGCCGAGCGGGCGCAGCCGCGGCGGCAGGGCGAGGACCGTCCCCACCGCCAGCGCCATCGCGACCGCCGCATGTCCGCTCGGGAACGCACCGGGCGAGGGTGTGCGCACCCCGTCGCCGTCGATCGCGTAGCGCAGCATCTCGCCCCCCACGGGGTCGAGCCGTCCAAGCCCCTCCGAGGCGACCCAGGTGGCGAGGGCGCCGAGTCCCACCGCGCCGCCCGCGAGGACGGCGCCGCGAAGGCGGCCCACCGTGAGGGCGAGCACGGCGAGGGCCGCACCCCAGGCCGTGAACCCCGCGGCGGCCACCCGGCCGAACTCGTCGGAGGCGTCGTCGCGCACGCGCCAGTCCCCGACGATCTGCGGGTAGCGCAGATCCCGGTCGAGGTCACGGAAGACGTCCACCCCGAGCGCCAGCAGATACACCGCCAGGGCCGCGACCAGGGAGGCGCCCGCGAGCCACATCAGGCGCCGTCGCGACGGATCCCGCCGCTGCGGGTGATGGGACGCCGCGACGTGCTCGGCCGGCGGCCCGGCCGCCGGCGGCGCACCCGTCACACGAGCTCCGTCAGGCGCGCAGGCGGCCTGCGCCCCGTGACGCCCAGAAGGGTGGAGACCATTCCGCACGCCTTGAGACGGAACATGTCCCAGCTGTCGGTCGCGTCCAGGGGCACGCGCGGGATCTCCAGCGGCGCCTCCTGCCAGTCGCGGGCGCGAACCGGCCCGAGCCGCATCGTGAACGCAAGCCGCATGCCCGCCTCGCCGACGGCGCGCATGACATCCGTGGACCAGTCGCCGTTCGGATAGGCGAACGCCACCGACGGCCGGCCGGTGCGGCGGGCGATCTCCGCCGCCGACTCCGAGATCTCCCGGCGGGCCCGATCGCCGTCCACGCGGATCAGGATGGGGTGGTCGACCGTGTGCGGCTGGCACTCCACGCGGTTGGCCACCAGCTCCGCGACGGCGTCCCAGTCCATGAACAGCGGTGTCTGCGGCCGCGGAGCCCCGACGCCCAGCACCTCGCGCAGGTTCGCCATCGCGGCGACCCGCTCGTCGTCCGTGACGGCCTTCAGGGCGGCCAGCAACTCCATCCGCGCGGACGTGCGCGAGGGCGCGCCGTGCAGCGACCGGGGACCCACCAGGGGCAGGTCCGCCCCGGTGCGCTCGGTGCGCAGCAGCAGGAAGCGGAGCTCGTCCCACCACATCACCCGATCCGTCCCGATGGCGCCGGTCGCCAGGAAGATCACCGCGGGGAGGTTGAGGCCCCGCAGCACGGGAAAGGCCAGCTCGTGGTTGTCCCGGTACCCGTCGTCGAAGGTGATCAGCAGCGGGCGCTCCGGCAGCCGCGGCCCACCGTCCATGTGTGCCAACAGGTCCGGGATGCCGATGACATTGAAGTTGGCCGACACCCACCGCATCTGGCGATCGAACATCTCCGGCGTGGCGCTGAACACCGCCGGGTCGAACTCCATGCCCGGCTCGGCCGGGTCACCGATGCGGTGGTAGACGAGCGCGGTGAGCCGGTCCCGTCCCCAGAGCACATCTCCGGAGCACCCGCGGGAGGCCGAGGCGAGCCCGGCCAGCACCGCACGACGCACCGCCCCTCCGATCGGCACCCGAATCCTCCCCCAATGCGTGAATCCTGCAACCCGAAGGCTGGCAACACGGATGTAACCACGTGCGCACCCCAACGAACGCATAGCCATCGGACTATGCCCCTGACCCGTTCCAGCGCCATGAGTGCGCGTGCGACGCTGAACCTCGTCACCGACCCCCCACGGTCGGCCCCCACAGCGGCCGGACATCCGGCCGGATGCGCACAGCTCTGGAGGACGCGCGATGTCCGAACAGGAGACCCACATGAGCATGGATGCACCCACCCGCCGCTTCGCCCGCGAGAACGGAACCTCGCGCGGCGGTGACGACCGCCGGCCAGCGCCGGTGATCCTCGCCGGCGGCAAGGGGACGCGCCTCGCGCCCTTCACCTCCGTCCTGCCCAAGCCGCTGATGCCGCTCGGTGACGGACCGATCCTCGACGTGCTGCTGCGGCAGCTCCACGCGCAGGGCTGGGATGAGACGACCCTGGCGGTCGGCCACATGGCCGACCTCATCCGGGCGTACTGCGGGAACGGCGAGCGCTACGGGATGGACGTCTCCTACATCCAGGAGACCACCCCCCTCGGCACCGTCGGCCCCCTCGCGTTCCTGCCCGAGGAGACCCGGTCCCGCCGGCTCATCGTCATGAACGGCGATCTGCTCACCACGCTGCGCTTCAACGACCTGGTGGACGCGCACGACGAGAGCGGCGCGGTCCTGACGATCGCCGTCATGCGCCGCCCCATCAAGGTGGAGTTCGGCGTGCTCGACCTGGGCGAGCACATCGGTGCCGCGCGGGCCATCACCAGCTACCGCGAGAAGCCGGAGATCGAGTCCACGGTCTCCATGGGCGTCTACGTCTTCGAGCCCGAGGCCCTCACCTACGTGACGCCCGGCGAGCCGCTCGACATCCCGACGCTCATCAACCGGCTCCTCGCCGACGGCCGTCCCGTCGCCGGCTACCCGTTCGACGGGTACTGGCTCGACATCGGCCGCCACTCGGACTACCAGCAGGCCATCGACGACTTCGAGAAGATCCGCGAGCAGTTGCTCGCGCCCGTGCAGGAGGTGCGCGCGTGAGCGACCAGCTTCCCCTTTCCGCCCCCAGCTTCGACGAGGCCGAGGTGCAGGCCGTGGCGGACGTCGTCCGCTCCGGCTGGCTCACCATGGGCCCCCGGACCGCGCAGTTCGAGCAGGCGTTCTCCACGTTCGTCGGCTCCAAGCACGGCGTGATGGCGTCCTCGTGCACCGCCGCGCTCCACCTGGCGTTCGCCGCGCTGGACCTGGGCCCGGGCGACGAGGTCATCGTCCCGTCCCTCACCTTCGTCGCGACCGCCAACGCCGTGGCCTACACGGGCGCCACCCCGGTGTTCGCCGACATCGTGTCGCCGGAGTGCCCCCTCATGGACCCGGAGGCCGTCCGCGCCCTCATCGGTCCGCGCACCAAGGCGATCTGCACCGTGCACTACGCCGGCTACGTCGCCGACATGGTCGCGCTGCGCGCGCTCAGCGACGCCCACGGGCTCGCCCTGGTGGAGGACGCCGCGCACTCTCCCGGCGCCCGCTCCGCCGAGGGCCCGGCCGGCTCGCTCGGCGACATCTCCTGCTTCTCGTTCTTCTCGAACAAGAACCTCGTGACCGGCGAGGGCGGCATGTGCACCTCCGACGACGAGGAGCTCGTCCGCCGGATGCGCCTGCTGCGCGCCCACGGGATGACCGCCACCTCCTGGGACCGCGAGCGCGGCCACGCCAGCGGGTACGACGTCATCGAGCGGGGCTACAACTACCGTCCCAGCGAGCTGGAGGCCGCCCTCGGCCTGGTGCAGCTGGACAAGCTCCCCGCCATGCTCGCCCGTCGCCGCGAACTGGTCGGCCGTTACCGGCTGGGCCTCGAGCGGACCCCCGAGGTCGGGTTCGTCCCGTTCTCGGCCGAGCTGGACGAGATGAGCTCCTGCCACATCATGCCGCTGGTCACCCCCAGCAACGAGGAGCGGGACCGCCTCCGCGCGGCCGCCGCCGACGCCGGCATCCAGACCTCGGTCCACTACCAGCCGGTCCACTCGTTCAAGGTCTTCCAGCCGCAGGCCGCCCTCCCGATCACCGAGGACTACGCCGCCCGTGAGGTGACCCTCCCCCTGTACCCCGCAATGGCCGACAGCGACGTCGACCGGGTCCTGGGCCTCTTCGCAATGGTGAACGCGTAGGACGAGCCGCATCGACGGCGGTCACCTGGAGTGATCCCGGCTTTCAGCTGGCGTAGTTGTAGAACGGCGCCCCGCAGGGGCGCCGTTTGCTTTTCGGACCGGCGACAGGGAGAAGGTCCGGGCGTTGCGTAGTCCGGGCTCGGAGTGATCCGTTCTTGGAGTGATCCGGGCCTGGAGTGATCCGTTCTTGGAGTGATCCGGGCCTGGAGTGGTGCAGTAGTTCCTTCGGCGCCCCGCAGGGGCGCCGTTTGCTTTTCGTTTGTGGTCGTTTCAGCGGCTTCTCATCGCCGTTTCGACTCGCGCAAGCGAGTCGCTGATTGGCGTCCGGCGACGTTTGCCCCAGGAACCACGCCTTGCGGCTGCCTGCAGTTGGTTCGAACGGCGCATCCATGCGCCGTGGGGACTCCATTCAGTCGTCCACCGGATTGGGTGCTCTGCGGCCGTCCGGGGTCAGCGTCCTCACGGGTACCGATAGGCGAATTGCCTCGGCTGTCCTCGGGAGCGCGCCAGGGGTGGAAACCGCGCCGTCCCGGCGCGGCAACTCATGGCTGCGGTGCACCACTGTCCGGGGATGCGAGGCAGCCCTTGTGGATGGCGAGGACCAAATGAGGGGTGGCAGCGCAGGCGCAAGCCGTGGTTCCTGGGGCCAACGCCCTCAGACGCGCCATGGGCAGCGTTTGCGCGAGTCGACCAGGCCATAAGAAGCCCGATCACGACCACAGGCGAAAAGCAGACGGCGCCCCTGCGGGGCGCCGAAACAGCTGCTGCACCTCGCAAAGCCCGGATCACTCCAACGCCGCTGTGCGCCAAAGCCTGCGCGGGGGCGGGCGGTCGTAGGGGCCTCGGACGACCCCCGAAACTTGCCAAAATCGCAGTATACCGTCGTGAGGGACCGGCGAAACCCTCCGCCGGGTCAGGAAGACCTAGCCGACCGACCCGCGCGAGGGGCTCCGGGGGCGACCTATCGTGGCCCACATGACCACACATGCCGCTCTCCGCCAGGAACCAAAGCTCTCCACGGCGACCGCAGAGGACACCGCACGGAGCCGCTCGCCGCGGTTCATGCGCTCCGCCGAGGTCGTCGTCGCCAGCCTGGTCGCCTCCAACATCGTGCTTGCGCTTGCCGATGTGAGCCTGCGAAGTGGGCTCGGCATCGGGGTGCTGATGGGCATCCTCAGTGCGGCTGTGGTCTCCTGGAGCATCCCGCCCACCGAGCGGGCCCGTCCCGTGCTGGTTCGCCGGCACCGCATCGGGCACGCCGCGGGCGCGGTCCTCGCAATCGCGATGGTGCTGTCGATCGCCGGGCAGGGCCTCATCACGGGCCTTACCGCGGCGGACGCGTTCCTGCTGGCCGCGGCCTCGGTCGCGTCGGCCTGGCTCGTCGGGGCGATCATGTCCAAGGCGTTCGGCTTCCCGTGCCGCGTCCTGGTGGTCGGGGCCGGCGACGTCGCGGAGCACCTCGTGGAGTCCCTTCCCCGTGGCCGCCGGTTCGACGTGGTCGGCACGGTCGACGACCACCACTCGGATGCCGCGGAGGCCGGTGGCCCCGTTCCGGCCACGCTCGGCGACATCACCGAGATCAGCGACGTGGTCCGTCGTCACCGCATCGACCTGGTCGTCTTCTCGTTCCTCGGGTCCCCGGACCACGAGCTGCAGGAGGCCGTCCGTGAGTGCCGGTCCACCGGCACGCAGGTCGCGGTCGTGTCACGCCTGTTCGAGGGGCTCGACGGCAACCTGAGCCTGCGGCGCCTCGAGGGCCTTCCGGTGGTCGTGGCCAGCAGCCACAGCAGCCGCCGCGGGTCGGAGATCGCCCAGCGGGTGACCGACGTCGTGCTCTCCTCTGCGCTCCTGCTGGTCGCCGCGCCGGTGTGGGCGGTCCTGGCGGCGGCGATCAAGCTCGACTCGCCCGGCCCGGTCATCTACCGCGCCAACCGGATCGGCCGCAACGAGCAGCCCTTCAAGATGCTCAAGTTCCGGAAGATGTACGACGGCGCGACGGGCCCCGCCCTCACGCTCGACAACGACGACCGGTTCACCCGGATGGGTCGCTTCCTGGCCCACTCCAAGCTCGACGAGCTTCCGCAGCTGTGGAACGTGCTGAAGGGCGACATGAGCCTCGTCGGCCCCCGGCCGGAGGACGCCCGCTACGTCCGGGCCCACCACGAGGCGTACCGAAGCGTCCTGGCCGTCCGCCCGGGCATCACCGGCCTCAGCCAGATCCGCTACCGCTCCGAGTTCGAGCACCTCGTCGGTGACGACTTCGAGGCCTTCTACCTCAGCACGCTGCTCCCCACCAAGCTGGCGATCGACCAGTACTACGTGGACCACCAGAGCTGGCTGCTCGACATGAAGTGCCTCCTCTGGACCGCGGTCGCGATCTTCCGGGGCGGGGAGCTCCACCTGAGCCAGCTCGCCAGCCACGTGAAGTTCCGCTCCGGCAAGGACAGCTCGTCCAAGCCGGTTGCCGCCACCGGCGGGGCGGAGCACACCGCCTGATCCGGCCGGCGACGGATCGCCGCCGCGCCCGCACCACCCCGACGGCCCGCCCCAACACTCCCGGGCGGGCCGTCGCGTTGAGCGGGCCCGATACCGTCCGCGCAGGCCGTGCCCGCCGCGCGGACGGTGAGGTTCCCACCCGCCACCGTGGCCGCCCGATTCGGCGGCCCCCGTGTGGCGGGGGCGGTGGGTGGCCGGGGACGCGGTGCGCGCCCCCGGCCTCCCCACTAGTTCCGGAAGCGGGCGGCCTTCGGGTCGGGGAACGCACCGAGGCGCGCGTGATCGAGGATCTGATCCATCCCCGAGGGCACCGTCCAGGTGGTCTCGTAGCCGAGCTCGTCCTTGATCCGCTGGAAGCTGACCTTGTAGGACCGGGGGTCCTCATCGATCTGCACCCACTTCGCCTCGAGCGAGGGAAGCCGTTCCTTCAGCAGCTCGTACATCATGCGCTTGGTGTAGTTCTCGTCGGAGTTGCCGACGTTGAAGACCCGGAAGGCGCTCTTGTCGGGCTGGGCGAGCACCATCTCGACGCCGCGCGCCGCATCCTCGACATGCACATAGGGACGCCAGAACTGCTCACCGTAGATCTCCAGCACGCCCTCGTTCAGCGCGTCGATGGCGAACTCGTTCACCGTGAGGTCGAAGCGCATGCGCGGCCCCACGCCGTAGACGGTCGCGAACCGGCACACCGTCCATGGGAGGGTCTTCTCGTCCATGAGCCGCTTCTCGACCGCCACCTTGGTCTCGGCGTACAGGGAGACCGGGTTCAGGTCGCCGTCCTCGGTGACCAGGTTGTCGGTGTCGGAGACGCCGTAGTTGCTGCACGTCGACACGAACACGAAGTGGCCGACGCCCGCGTCACGGCTCGCGTCGATGAGGTTGACGCTCGCGTCGATGTTGATCGCGCGGGTCTTGTCGGGGTCGCGGCGGCCGGCGGGGTCACCGACGATCGCGGCCAGGTGCACCACGGCATCGGTGCCGGGAAGCAGCTCGGCCAGCGCGGCGGTGTTCCGGACGTCCTCGCGCACGAGGGTGAGGCGCGGGTGGTCGATGATCTCCCGGACGCCCTCGGCGCCGTGATCCATCTCGCACAGGTCGACACCCACGACCTCGGTGTCGGGATCCGCCAGCAGGCGGCGGATCAGGGTACCGCCGACATAGCCGGCGGCGCCGGTGACCAGGATTCTTCTCACGTCACTCCGTTCGTCGCTGCGAGACCGTCCGGGCAGGGCCCCGGAGCGGTCGTGGACACGCCTCGGATGCTACACCGGACCGTGTCTCCGACCCGCCGTGCGCGGCATGCTGAAGCCGTTCTGCAACAGTCATCTCGACCCGGGAGCGCCCCCGCTTGAGTTCCTCGACCGACACCGCACCCCAGGTGCTCCGCACGGCCGGTGCCGCCGCCCTCGCACGGCTCGCCGAGGCCGGCTGGGACGACCTCGTGGCGGCCACCCGTCCGGCGGATCCGCTGCGCCGGATCGCATGGCTCGAGGCATGGCTGCGCGAGGCCTCCGGCCCGGCCGAGCCGCGGGCCGTGGTGGTGGACCGCGGCGGCGCCGTGGTGGCCGCCGCCGCCCTGGAATGCGTGCCGCGCGGCGGCGTCCGGTTCGTCCGGTTCCTGGGGCAGGGCGACGCGTGGTTCAACGTGGCGCCGCCGGCGACCGACACCGAGGCGCTCCGGGCGCTCATGGTTGAGATCGCCCGCGAGCCCGGCGACGTCCTGATGCTGGACGGCTGTCCCGCCGACACGGCGACCATCGGCGCCCTGCGCGCCGCCATCCCCGGCGTCCGGCTCACACCCCATGAGACCTGGCGCCTGGAGATCGCCGATCCGCCGCGGTCCGTGCGCAAGCGGCGCAAGGAGGCGGGCCGCGCGCGCCGCCGCGCCGCGGAGCGGGGCGTCGAGATGCACGTGGACTGGACGGCCGACTGGGCCCAGATCGCACCGCAGCTCGGGACGCTGCTGGACCACCACGCGGTGAACTTCCCGGGCGACGGCCCGAACCTGCTGGCGGGCCCCGGCGTGCGACGCCGGTTCGCGGAGGCCGCGATCCCCGCCCTCGGCGCGGAGGGGCGCGCGCGGCTCTCGCGTGTGATCGCCGGTGACGGCCGGCTGCTGGCCTGGGACCTGGCCTTCGTGGGCGACGGGGGCTCCGCGGTCGCCTACGCCGGCGCGTTCGACCGGTCCCGCGAGGACCTGATGATGCTGGGGTGGATCTCGATGCTCAACATGGTCGAGGCGCTCTCATCCGAGGGCGTGGAGGTGGTGGACTTCGGGCCGGGCCCGGCCCCCTACAAGGACCTGATCTCCCGGTCGGTCCCGTTGGTGCGCGCAACCGCGCCCCTGTCGATGAAGGGCCGTGCGGCGCTGGCCGCCCACCGGCTCGCCGGGACCGTGCGGAGCCTGCGCGAACGGCGCGGCGCCGCGGACGTGGAGGCCGCAGCGTGACCCGGCACCCCCTCAAGATCGTGATGCTCATCGAGTCGGTGTACGGGGGTGGCGCGGAGCGCTTCACCGTCGGCCTGGCGCGCGCGCTCGCGGACGGCGGCGACGACGTGGTGGTGTGCGCGAGCCGCGACCCCGGCGGCAACACCATCCCCATGGCGCACGAGACGGGCGTCCGGGTCCTCATGCTCGGCCGGCGCCGCACGCTGTCCCCGCGTGAGTGGTGGCGGCTCGTGCGGTACCTGCGCCGCGAGCGCGTGGACGTGCTGCATTCGCACATGTTCGGCTCGAACGTGTGGGCGCCGCTGGTGGGGCGCCTCGCGCGTGTGCCCGTGGTGATCGCCACCGAGCACTCCTGGACGTACGAGGGCCAGCGCGTCCGCAAGCTCCTGGACGGGTTCTGGATCGGGCGGACGGTCTCCGCGTTCGTCGCCGTGTCCCCCGAGGACGCCCGCCGCATGCGGGAGATCGAGCACGTCCCCGCGGCGCGCATCCGCACGATCCCCACGGGGCTGCTGCGCGACCCCGCCGAGCTGCGGGACGCGCCGGGGGCGCTTCGCGCCGAGCTGGGGCTGCCGGACGGCACCCCGCTGGTGGGCGCCATCGCGATGCTGCGCCCGATGAAGGCGGTGGACGTGCTCGTGGAGTCGTTCCCGCACGTGTTGGCGGCGGTGCCGGACGCGCACCTGGTGGTCGCCGGCGACGGCCCGCTGCGCGGCGAGGTGGAGGCGGTCATCGACCGGCTGGGCATCGCCGACCGCGTGCACCTGCTGGGGGTGCGCGAGGACGTCCCCAACGTGCTGCGGTCGCTCGACGTGATGGTGCTCCCGTCGGACTCCGAGGGGAGCCCCATCGCGCTGATCGAGGCGATGATCGCGGAGCGGGCAATCGTGGCCACCGACGTGGGCGGGATGCCGGCGATCCTCGACGGCGACCGGTGCGGCGTCCTGGTTCCGCCGCGGCGTCCGCAGGAGATGGGCCGGGCGGTCGCGGGACTGCTCACGGACCCGGCCCGGCGCGCCGAGCTCGCATCCCGCGCGCGGGAGCGCGCGCTGTCGGAGTACACCATCGATCGGGTCCGCGACCGGTGGTCCGACCTCTACCGCGAGCTGCGCGGGTGAAACCCCCCGGACGATTGGTGCTCCGAGACTCGTCTCGTGACCAAGGTGTGGTTTTCGACGACGCGGCTCGCCGTCCTGCTCACGATCGTCGCGGGCCTGTGCCTGGCGGCGTTCGCGGGTGCGCAGCCGCTGCCGGACGCGCCGGATCCGCTGCCCCCCGCGGCGCGGCCCGACCCGGCTCCCACGCCGCCGCGCGCGCCGACCCGGCCCAGCACGCCGTCCCGGCCCAGCACCCCCAACACCCCCGCGCCCACGAACACGACGCCGGTGACGCCGACGGCGCCCACGCTGAGCCCGGAGGAGATCGCCCGGCGGCGCCAGGAGCAGCTGCGGCGCGAGCGCCAGGCGCGCATCGCCCGAGAGCGTGCCGCGCGCGATGCGCGCGCCCGCGCCGCGAACGCGCGGCTCATCGCCCTGCAGCAGCGGGCGGAGGTCCAGCGCCTCCGGGAGGCACGCCGCCGCCAGGCGGAGGCCATCGCGCAGAAGCGCGAGCAGGACGCCGCGATCCTCGCCGCGGGTGGCGCGCAGGCACCCACCACCGACCTGTCCTCGGACGACGGCGGAGGGTTCCCCGTCATCCTCGGCCTGGTCGCGGTGCTCGCGCTGGGGGTCGGCGCGCTGGCCGCCGCGGCGCCACGCCGAGTTCGCTCCGCGCCAGGTGGATGCCGTGATCGAGGTCATGGCCGGACGCCGCACCGAGATCGTCTCGGGCGTCGTCGCGCTCGGCAGCGGCGTGGTGCTGCTGCTGTTCCTCACCGGCAGCTGACCCGCCGCACTGTCCGTCCGGCCGGGGTGGCCTCCACCGGCAGCCGCTAGGGTCGTGCCCATGTCCGCCACGCCCCCGGCCGACCGTGCCGACGCGCCCGTGCGCGTCGCCTACACGATGTCGGCGTTCCCGATCGTCACCGAGACCTTCATCCTGTTCGAGATCATCGAGCTGGAACGCACGGGTGTGCGGGTCGAGATCTTCCCGCTACGCCGCGGCTCCGAGAACCCGCACCCGGAGGCCGAGCCGCTGGCCGAGCGCACCCACTACGCCGGGATCGGGTCCCGCGAGACGCTCGCGGCGCAGGCCTACTGGCTGCGGCGTCGGCCCGCCGCCTACCTGGGCGCCTGGGCGCGCGCCATCCGGGAGAACCTGCGCTCGCCGGCGTTCCTCGCCCGTGCCGCGGTGGCGGTTCCGCTGGGCGCGCGCTTCGCCCGGGAGATGGAGGCCGCGGGGGTCCAGCACGTCCACGCGCACTGGGCGACCCACCCGGCCCTCGCCGCCTGGACCGTGAACCGCCTCACGGGGATCCCGTACAGCATCACCGCGCACGCCCACGACATCTACGTGGACCGCTCGATGCTCGCCGAGAAGCTGCGCCGCGCACGCTTCGTGGTGACCATCTCGGAGTTCAACCGGCGGCTCTTCGGCACCTGGTACGGCTCGTGGGCGACCGACAAGACCTCGGTCATCCGCTGCGGCGTCGACCTCACCGCCTTCACCCCGCGTCCCGCGCGCACCCGCGCCGACGGCGAGCCGTTCACGGTGTCGTGCGTCGCCGGCCTGCGCGAGAAGAAGGGCCAGATCCACCTCATCGACGCGGTCGGCCTGTTGCGCGCCGACGGCCTGGACGTGCGCTGCGTGCTGGTGGGCGACGGCGAGATGCGTCCGGCGATCGAGCGGCGCATCGCCGAGCTCGGGCTCGGCCCGCACGTCACGCTGCTGGGCCACTGCGGCCGCGAGCAGGTGAGCGAGACCCTGCGCGCCAGCGATGCGATGGCCCTGCCCAGCATCACCACCGACGACGGCGACATGGAGGGGATCCCCGTGGCGCTCATGGAGGCCCTCGCGTCGGAGGTGCCCGTGGTGGCCTCCTCGCTGTCCGGCATCCCGGAGCTCGTCGAGGACGGGGTCACCGGATTCCTGGTGCCCGAGCGGGACCCGCAGGCCATCGCCGCGGCGCTGCGGCGCATCCATGACGACCCCGAGGGCGCGGCGCGGATGGCCGCGGCCGGGCGGGTGCGGGTGCTGGACGCCTACGACCTGACCCGCAACACCGCCGCGCTGCGGGAGCTGCTCACCGCGTCCGCCCGGGCGGGCCGCACGAGGTGACCGCGCGGGGGTGCCGGGCCGTGTCCACGGTCCGGCACCCCCGCCGCGGGCTACCGCCGGGTCACCCGCACCCGCAGCTGATCCAGGCGATCGTCCGCCTGGGCGAGGATCCTGCGGGTCGTGGCCAGCGTCTCGTTCGTGAACGGCAGGCCGTGCTGCGGCTGCGTCTGCGGGCGGTTGACGCGTCGCCCGCGCTGCCGGTCCTCGATGAGGCTGAGGTGCCGTTGCGCCTCCAGCGCGAGCCAGCGCCCGGCCCGCAGCTGGACCTCCGTGGACTCATCCGCGTCGGTGTAGAGGCCGGGCACCCAGACCATGTTGCGGCCCAGGACCCTCCGCTCGATCTGGCCGATGCGGCGCAGCAGGTCCAGCGCCTCACGGCGTGCGGATGCGACGGCGCGGGCCGGTGGCGCGTCCGCCCTGCCCTTCCCGGGCTTGGGCGCGGGCGGCTGCACGGGCACGGGTGCCGGTGAGGGCACCGGATCCGCGGGCGGCGACGGCGGAGCCGGCGGCGTGGGATCCGGAACCGGAGCGGGCGTGGGGTCCGGACCCGGCGACGGCGTGGGGTCCGGAGCCGGCGGCGGGGTCGGGTCCGGAACCGGCGGCGGCGTGGGGTCCGGAGCCGGCGGCGGCGTGGGATCGGGCGGCGGCGGCGGCGTCGGGTTCGGAGCCGGCGGCGGCGTGGGATCGGGCGGCGGCGTCGGGTCCGGAGCCGGCGGCGGGGTGGGGTCCGGCGGCGGCGGCGTCGGGTCCGGAGCCGGCGGCGGGGTGGGGTCCGGCGGCGGCGGCGTGGGGTCCGGCGGCGGCGTCGGGTCGGGGTCCGGCGGGAGCGAGGGCGGCGGCGGCGGAGCCGCCACCACGAGGCCCTTGCCCGCGCACGGGCTGGCCAGCTGCAGGGTGAAGTCCTTGCCCGCGCGGTTCGCGAACAGCGGATCGGCGACGATGTTGGCGGTGGCGGTGAACCCCACCTGGGCCGCCACGTTGCCCAGCCGGCCGTTCCAGAGGCAGTTGCGGTCGGCGCGGTTGTTCACGCCGATCTCCGCGGCCCACCAGGATTCGACGTTGTGGCGGATCAGCGAGTTGCTGATGATGTTGTTCTCCACCAGGTTTCCGCTGGAGACCAGGCCGCCCTCGCCGGAGAAGGTGAGGCCGCGGCCGTTCCCGTCGATCACGTTGTTGGCGATGTAGCTGTTGCGCGCGCCAGGATAGAGGTGCACGCCGTAGTCGGAGTTGTCGTAGATCGCGTTGTTCACGATCCGCGTGCGCTCGGCGTTGTTGACGTAGATGCCGTGGTCAAAGCCGGTGGCGGGGAGACGGCCGCAGTTGTGGATGCGGTTCCCCTCCACCACCACGTCGTACGCCACGCCGTAGCCGATGTTGGAACCGATGTGCAGGCAGATGGCGGTGTTGTCGTTGGTGATCTCGTTGTTGCGGAACACCACGCGGTCGCCCTGCACGTCCGGGTTCACGCGCGACCCCGACGTGCGGCCGTTGATGATGAGGTTCTCGATGACCACGTCGTTGCTGGCGTCGGGGATCCACGTCTTGCCCAGCAGCGTCGCGCGGGGGCCGCCCGGCGTGCTGGTCAGGGTGATCCCGCTGCGGTTGACCTTCACCCCGCCGAAGACACCGCCCCCGGAGAGGCACCCCACCTGTCCTGCGGTGAGGCTGTCGGCGAGCTTCTGCGCGGTGCGGTACGGGGCCGCCGACGTTCCGGCGGCGGTGTCGCTCCCGGTGGTGGCGGCGTACTTGGTGCAGTCCACGGCGACGGCGGACTGGGTGAGCGCGAGCGGCGCGAGCACGCCGACGGCGAGACACCAGCCGGGCACCCATCTGGGCAGCCGGCCGCGGACGGATCGGGCACGGTCCATGACGATCTTCCTCCATGAAGAACGGAGGGCCCGTCATCGGAAAGCACCGCCCTGGGGCACCAGGAACCGGTGGGGCACCTTCCCGGTCGGCCCTCGTGCTTCAGGTATCGGATGACCGGGCGCAGCGCTTAATGCGCCCAGGTCTCACGCGCTCGTCCCCGGATGGGGGATGCCGTCCCGCCGGATGGGGGATGCCGGCCCGGGTGCGGGTGTCAGCGCGGCCGGGTCAGCGGGTGCCGGACGGCGTGCGTGCGGGCGGTTCGGCGAGCGGTCCGGGTGCGAACCGGGGCGTGGCCGCCTGGGCCGCCTGGCGCCGCGCGACGCCGTACAGCCCCAGGCAGAGGCCCATGATGATCCACAGCGTGCGCTGGTACTGCCCGGAGATGAAGAAGTCGGCGACCAGCAGGCCCACGCTGCCGGCCAGCGTGGTGCGGCACAGCAACTCCATGCGCACGTCCCCGATGCTGCGGAACAGCCACGTGGCGCGGATGAGCGACGCCAGGCACGCGAGCAGGATGGACGAGAACAGGGCGAGGCCGACGATGCCCACCTCCACCAGCAGGTGGAGGTACATGTTGTGGGCCACCTTGGGCGTCTCGGTGAAGAAGTCGACGCGTCGCACCAGGCCCGGCTGGGCGAGATAGCGGGGCGTGGCGTCGGTGAAGGTGCCGATGCCCGTGCCGATCCCGGGCCGGTCGCGGTACGCCCGCAGACCCACCTGCCAGATGTCGGCCCGGCCCGTTCCGGCGCTGGTGCCGAACTGCTGGCCCTGGGTGATGGTCTCGATGCGCTCACGGGTCTGCGGAGAGGCGGCCGTCTGGATGTACCCCGCCAGGATGAAGACCACGGCGACGCTTGCGGCCAGCACGCGCATGCGCCACCTCCCGCCGAACACCACCCACACCAGCAGGGCGACGGCGATGGCGATGATCCCGCCGCGCGAACCGGAGAGGACGATGCCCCCGGCGCACAGCACGGCGGTCACCCCGAAGGCGATCCGGCGCAGCGGGTTGGTCCCGGTGGCCGCCAGCGCGATGGCGATGAGGAGCGCGGGCACGCAGAACGCCGCGTACTCGTTGGCATCCAGGAACGTGCCGATGAACCGGCCCTCGTCACCACGCCGGTTCATGGCCAGGCCGATCAGCGTGGACAGCCCCCCGGACAGTGAGAAGGCGCCCGCGATGCGGATCGCGGCCCGGCGGTCGAAGGTCGCGGTGAAGACGATCCCGAGCAGCACGAAGCCCAGGACGTACCGCTGGATGGCGTCGGTGGACGCGGCGACGTTGATCGTCCAGAGCATCGACGCGAGCAGCCAGCCGATGAACGCCACGATGATGAACGTGACCTGCGGGTTGCTGGCGACGAAGCCGAGGTACCGCGTGCGCGAGCTGCGGTACCGCAGCGCCACGACCCAGGTGAGCATGAGCATCACGCCCGCGCCCTTGGCGACCAGCGACTCACCGGCCGGGATGATGAGCGCCAGCGGCTGGATGAGCACGAAGGCGACGACGCCCACGGTGAGGTCCGACAGCAGGAGCGCCATCACCCCGAGCGCGACCAGCGCGCCGATCGCGATGAGCGGGGACCTGCCGACGGCCAGGCCGGCCACCAGGGCGACGCCCGAGATGGGCACCATCAGCGCCAGGTCCCGTGGCGTGATGCCGTCGAGGTGGCGGGCGAACCAGTCGTCGATGGCGCGCAGGGGGGATCCCCGGCTCGTCGCGCACCTCGCCCACGCCGATGAGCATCACGATCGCGACGCCCACGGCCATCGGGAAGCCGACGAGCAGGCGCACCAGGGAGGGCACCTCCAGCACGAGCAGGGCCCAGTAGAAGGCGCCGCCCGCCGCGGCCGACAGCAGCGCGCGCAGGAAGGTCGCCATGATCCGCCGGTGGTCGAGCGGCACGCTGCGCGCGACCACCACGTAGTGGCCGGCCACGAACACGAAGATCGCCACGCCGGTGCCGATCGCCGGACCCAGCAGCCCCACGGTGGGGATGAGGATGAGGTCGAGCACCAGGTTCACCAGGAACGCCGCGAGGGCGATCCACTTCCGGATCTCGACGCCGCCCAGGTAGTCCAGCGCGCGGGAGACGATCGGCGCGAAGCCGATCAGCACGATGTAGGGCGTCAGCATGCGCAGCACGTCGGCGCTGCGGGCGAACTCCTGGCCCAGCAGGAGGATCACGATGTCCCGCGCGGCGAACGCGATGATCACGCCGAAGACGATGTAGAACACCAGGCCGACGCGCAGCGCCTTGGTGAGCAGGCGCGCCGCGTCGTCGGCGTCGGCGGCGGCCAGCCTCGGGGTCACCGCGGAGGCGAGGCTGAGGCCGAGCAGGCCCAGGATCGTCGCGACGCGCCACGGGGCGTCGTACAGGCCGACGGCGGTGGTGTCGATGAAGGCGCCCAGCAGCACGAGGTCGACGCGCTCGAACAGCAGCCAGGCGACCCCGGCCAGCCAGATGTGCATGCCGTAGCGCAGGATCTCCTGGCCGGTGACCTCCTGGGAGCTCTCGTCGCCCCGGCGCAGATGCCGGCGCATCACCCAGATGCCGACACCCACGGCGGCGGCGTACGACGCGGCGTTGCCGAGCAGCGCGGCGACGACGCCGAACCCTGCGACCAGCAGGCCCACGACGATCGCGAACTCCACGACGGCCTTGACCAGCGAGACGACCGCGAGCATCACGCCGCCGCGCAGGCCCTCGTAGACGCCGCTGACCCAGGAGAACCCGGCGCTGAAGAACAGGGCGATGGTGGCCGCGCGCACCGCGTCGGCGAGCCCGGGTTCACCGAAGAGCGTCGCCACCGGTCCGGCCAGGAGGAACAGCAGCCCGAAGGTGACCGACGCCAGGATCGTGCGGATCCGCAGCCCCACCCGCACGGCGCGCCAGACGGCCTCGCCCCGGTTGAAGCCCTCGGCGACCCATCGGGACGTCGCGGAGTCGACGCCGAGCGAGGCGAACATGCCCACGAGCGTCGCGATCGTGAGCGCGAGCGCGTAGTTGCCGTACCCGGACACGCCGAGCAGGCGCGCGAGGGCGATCGTGATGACCGCCGTGGACACGGCGCCCACGACCCGCGCACCCAGGATCAGGGCGGTCTGGTACGCGACGCCGCTGGAGCGGCCCCCCTGCGGGGGGCCGGCCTCGGCGACGGCGACGGGGGCGTTCCCGTCCCCGGACATGCGGTCAGTGCCCCCGGGGCGCCGCGTGAGCCATGCGCGCGGGCGCTACCGACCCCGCGGCGGGTTGCGCCGCCGGGGGTTGCGCTGGGTCCGGGAGGCCGGCGCGCGGCCACGGGTGGGGCGGCCGTTGCCGGCGCTCGACGACGCCTCGGCCTCGTCGGCGTCGGTCACGGACTCGCCGGCGTCGGGCTCGGACTCCTCGTCGGACGGACGCTCCTCGGCGGTCAGGACCTCCGGCTCGGCGACGGCCTCGGGCTCCGGGGTCTCGACGACGGGCTCGGGATCCGGCTCCACCACGGCAACCGGCTCCGGCTCGGGCACCTCCACCACGGGCTCCGGCTCCGGCGCCTCCACCACGGGCTCCGGCTCCACCACCGCAACCGGCTCCGGCTCCACCGCGGGCTCCGGCTCCGCCACGGCAACCGGCTCCGGCTCGGGCGCCTCCACCACGGGTTCCGGCTCCACGGCAACCGGCTCCGGCTCGGGCGTCTGAACCACAGGCTCCGGCTCGACGACGGCAACCGGCTCCGGAGCGATGCGCTCCTCGGTCACCGGACCGCTCACCTCGGGGCGAGCGGCCGTCGGCAGCTCCACGCGAACGGTGTCCGCGGGCGCGGCGGCCACCGGCGGCGGCGCGGGCGCGTCCGCGCGGGTGGCCTCCTGGCGCTGACGCAGCTCGCGCAGCGAGGGGCGCGGTTCGGGGACCCGGGGCCGTTCGGCCTCCGGACGCGTCACGGCGGGCGCGGCGGCGCGCTCCTCCGCGAGGGCGCTCGCGGCCTCCTCGCCGCGACGGGCCGACGCCACCTCGACGGCGGGCTCGGCGGCGCGACGGCGCGCGGGGCGGTCATCGGTGCGCGGACGGGGCGCGCGCTCGCGAGTGCGCGCGGGACGGGCCGGGCGGCCCTCGCCCTCGCCCTTGTCGCCGCGGTGCAGCGAGCCACCCGCGGCGCGGTCGCTGGCGTGCTGCGACCAGTCCACCAGGCACAGGCCGCTCGGCGTGACGTCGAAGCGGGTGAGCACCTCGGTGAGGCGGTTCAGGCGCGACAGCTCGGTCTCACCACGGCGCACCACGATGACCACATCGTCGACCGCGTTGGCGACGGGCGCGGCGTCGGCCACGGTGCCCAGAGGGGCGCCGTCGAAGATCACGAAGTCCGCTCGGTCCCGCGCGGCCTTCACCAGGCGCGTCACCTGGGCGGGCGACAGCGACACGGCGCGCCCACCACCTCGAGCGTGCCGCGGAAGCCGGGCACGTTCTCGATGGCGCGCTCCAGCGGCACCTCGCCCAGCAGCACCGACCCCGTGCCGGTGCGCGGCATCAGGCCGAAGCCACGGGCGATGGTGGGCTGGCGCAGGTCGGCGTCCACCAGCAGCACGCGCTGCCCGGCGTCGGCGAGCGTGCGGGCCGCCTCCACCGCGGCCGCGGTGCAGCCCTCGTTGTCGCCGGCGCTGGTGAACAGCAGCGAGCGCGGCGCGTCGGGGTCCTTCCGGGACACCGCGATGGCCTGGGCCAGGTCGCGGTAGGCGTCGGCCACCGCGGCGGCGCCGGCGGCCGGCTTGGGGACACGGGCGAGCACCGCCAGGTTGAACCGCTCCGAGAGCTGGCCCTCCGTGCGGACCCGGCTGCTGGCGGTGTCGGCGGCGACCGCGCCACCGAACGCCATGATGCCGCCCACCACGATGGCGATGGCCAGCACGAACAGCAGCGGCGGGCTGTCGGGGGAGTCCGGCACCGTCGCCAGGGTCTCGAGCTGCAGCGACGGGTCGTCGGCGGCGCGGAGCGCCTGGAGCTGCGACAGCTTGGTGTTCAGCTCCGCCCGGGTGCCCTCACCCAGCACGTCGGACGCCAGCTGGGCGTTCACCGACTCGATCCGGCTCTCCACCTGCTCGCGGAACGCGGCGGAGCGCACCGCGATGGTGCCCTGCGCGAAGGCGTTCGCCAGCGCGGCGGCCTCCTCACCGGTCGGCGCGGTCGCCGTCACCGACACCAGGAAGCTGCCGCCGATCGGCGAGACCTCGACGCGAGACAGCAGCGCCTGCGGGTTGCCGCCCACGCCCTCGGTGGCGGCGGCCGCGCGCGCCACGGGGATGGTCTTCACCAGGCGGGCGAGCGTCTCCACGTCACGGCCGGGGACGCTGGTCTCACGGATGACGTTGATGCCCTCGAACCGGTCGTCGCCGGTGGACACCGGCGACACGCTCAGCAGCGCCTCCGCCTTGTAGTCCTTGGCGGACACGGTGACCGCCAGCAGCGCCGCCCCGACCACCAGGCCGAGGAGGATCAGCATGTATCGGCTCAGGCCGCCGCGGTGCTCGGCCTCGCGGACCCAGCCACGCGCGGACGCGCGGCCGGAGGAGGCGTTGGTGGGGTCGAAAGAGGTGCTCATCCGGAGGACTCTACTTGCGTCGTGGGAGCCTCAGCATCGAGGCCGGTCGCCGCAACCGCGGGCGCGGGAGCGGATGGAGACGGGGACGTCGCGGGTGGCGCCTCGCGGCGGGCGCCGCCACCGGCGGGATCGCGCAACCGCTGCAGCGCGGGGCGCAGCGGGCCGTCGGCGAGCCACCTGCGGGCACGGTATCGCGCATGGGCGGCGCGCCCCGCCGCGGTGGGCGCGAAGGCCAGAACCCCCTGGTACTCGTCGATGCGTGTGGCCCAGGCGGTCTTCCAGGCCGCCTCGTGCCCGGCGAAGTCGAAGCACCGCAGGCCGGTCGCGAACGAGCGGTGGATGAGGCCGCGCATGAGCAGCATCCCCGGGGAGAGCTTCTTCATGCGGTCCTCGTAGCCCACCTTGAGCGCGTAGTGGACGCCGAACGCCTCGATGCCGAAGCAGAAGGCGATGGCGGTGCCGTCCAGCCGGATGAACGACAGCCGCAGCCAGCCCTCCTTGGCGGCCCAGGCCGCGAGCCCGCTGTAGTACTCGCGCGTCCTGGGGTCGGCGAGGATGGCGGTGCCCTCCTCGCCCTTCCAGCCCGACGCCTCGACGGCGAACCCCTCGTCCAGCAGGGCGTCCAGCGACCCGTCCTCGAACGTGTCGTGCACGTCGAAGCTCAGCGCCCCGGTCTCGGCGGCCCGCCGCCAGCAGCGCTCGACGTTGTGCCGCAGGTTGCGCGAGCGGGTGGCCCAGTAGGCGTCCCAGGTGCCCGTGGTGTCGACCACCGGCACGCGGATCGTCGTCCTGGCGTACGAGCGCCGCCCGGTGCACGAGCACGCGGCCTCGATGACCGCCAGCGAGGGGCCGCCGGCGATGAGGTACGTGAACGCCACGCGCGGGACGCGCATCTCCATCAGCGCGCGGGCGACCTCTGACATCGCCATCGGGTCGTCGGCGACGATGCCCTCGATGGGCGTCTCGTAGTTGCTGGGCGGCCCGAAGCCGTGCGGGCCGTCGGTGACCGGCAGGGCCCCGTGCAGCGCCCCGCCCCGCCGCACCGTGACCACCTGGAAGCCGGCGCGCTCGTCGAACGCGGCGTTGCGCACCCGCACGTACCCGGGCCGCAGGAACGGCGGCGCGTCGATGCGCGCGGCCAGGGCGTCCCACTCGAGCTCCAGCTCCGGGGTGTGCGGCTCCACGGCGGTGCGCAGACGGGCGGTGGGGGTCTCCTCGGCGGGAGGCCCCGACGTTCGGGTGGTCACCGTCACCGGGCCTCACGGGTGCGCGACGGGGCGCGGCGGACCACGCCGGCCGGACGCCGGTAGGCGCTCCACGAGCCCCGGGCCACGCCCACCGGGCGCTCGCGGATGAGCCCGGCCCAGGGGGTGGCGAGCGTGAAGATCGAGGTGACGCCCCGGGATCCGTAGTGGCGGGCGGAGCGGCGCGAGGACACGTTGAGGTAGTCGATGACCGAGATCACCCGGCTCACGCCCCGCGCGTGGAGCCCGACCAGCGCCACGGCCACCAGCCGCGAGGCGACGCGGTGCCCGCGCCAGTCGGGGTGCACGTAGAGGTCGTATCCCCACCGCTCGTCGGGACCCAGCACGAACTCCACGTCGTCCTCGCGCCAGTTCCCCGCCCGGTACCACATGTAGCCGATGCCGCGGCCGTTCTCGTCGCAGGCGATGAACACCTCGTCCCGGCGCGCGAGCCGCCTGCGCAGCTCGTCCTCCGGCGCATGCCCCACCGCGATGAGCGCCTCCAGGTCGTCCTCGCCGGCCGCCCACGCGTGTGGCCACGGCTCGGTGACGTGCTTCGGCCCCACCGGGACCTCCTGCACGGAGTACCACTCCATGTGCCCCACGGGGCGCGGGAGGTGACCGGCCAGCGCCATCGCGAGACCCGCGGGCCCGACGTCACGCCACGCGCTCGTGAGCGTCCCGAACCGTCGCCGGACGCCGCTCATGCCTGTGGTCGCCACCGCCACCACCGGGGTGGCGTGGTCATGGGAGATCGCGCTGGTGAACATGTGCCCGCGAGGAGTCTGGTGATGGACGGCCCTCTCGGGAACCGACGAAAGTCGAGGACATCGCCGTCGATAGGATGGAAGCCCCCGCGTCGCAGGCTGCGGAGGCGGGATAGGATGCCCGGTGGCCGCGAGCTCGCCAAGACGCGCTCAGCAGGCCCCCTCATGCGGCGACAAGGAGCCATGTGGACCTACTTGAGTATCAGGGAAAGCGCCTGCTCGCGAGCCGCGGGATCGAGATCCCGCAGGGCCAGGTCGCCGAGACGCCGGAGCAGGCCCGTGAGGCCGCCGCGGCGATCGGCGGCAAGGTCGTGGTCAAGGCGCAGGTGCAGATCGGCGGCCGGGGCAAGGCCGGCGGCATCAAGCTCGCCGAGAACCCCGACGAGGCGTACGAGCACGCCAAGGCCATCCTGGGGATGGACATCCGCGGGCACGTCGTGAAGAGCGTCTGGATCGAGGCCGCGTCCGCGATCAAGAAGGAGTACTACGCGTCGGTCACGTTCGACCGCGCCGAGCGCAAGCCGCTCGTGATGCTCTCCGCGGTGGGCGGCATGGACATCGAAGAGGTCGCCGTCTCGCAGCCGGGCGCCCTGGTCCGTCGCCACATCGACCCGCTCATCGGCTTCCAGGCCCATGACGCGCGGTGGCTCGTCTATCACGCCGGCATCGACGCCGAGGCCATGAAGGGCACGATGGCCATCCTCCACACCCTCTACGACGCGTTCGTGTCGCTCGACGCGATGCTCGTGGAGATCAACCCGCTGGTCCTCACCGAGGACGACCGGGTGATCGCGCTCGACGCGAAGGTGACCATCGACAACAACGCCCTGTACCGCCGGACCGAGCTCGCCGACGTCGGCGACATCCTCCCGGACGACCCGCAGGAGCGGATGGCCCACGAGCGTGGCGTCACCTACGTGAAGCTCGACGGCGACGTCGGCATCCTCGGCAACGGTGCCGGCCTGGTCATGAGCACCCTGGACGTGGTCGCCCTCGCCGGCGGCCGTCCCGCGAACTTCCTGGACGCGGGCGGCGGGTCCAAGGCCGACGAGGTCGTCACCGCCCTCGAGGTCCTGCTGAGCGACGACAAGGTGAAGGCGCTGCTGATCAACATCTTCGGCGGCATCACCCGCTGCGACGAGGTGGCCGAGGGCCTGCTCACCGCGCTCGACAAGCTGGGGGCGACCCTCCCGATCGTGGTGCGGCTCGACGGCACCAACGAGGACGAGGGCCGCGCGATCATCCGTGACCGCGCCCCGTCGAACGTGGTCGTCGAGAGCACCATGCTCTCCGCGGCGGCCAAGGCTGTGGAACTCGCGAAGGGGCAGGCATGAGCATCCTCGTGGACGCGACGACCAAGCTGGTCGTCCAGGGCATCACCGGCCGTGAGGGTGCGTTCCACGCAACCCGCAACCTGGCCTACGGGACCCAGGTGGTCGCCGGCGTCACCCCCGGCAAGGCCGGGCAGGACGTCGAGGGCATCCCGGTCTTCAACAGCGTCGACGACGCCGCGGAGGCCACCGGGGCCAACACCGCGATGGTGTTCGTGCCGCCGCGGTTCGCGGCGGACGCCATCCTCGAGGCGCTCGCCAGCCCGGTGGACACCGTGGTGGCGATCACCGAGGGCATCCCGGCGCACGACATGCTGCGGGTCTACACGCACATGAAGTCCACCGGGAAGACGCTCATCGGCCCGAACTGCCCCGGCGTCATCACCCCGGGCGTCGCCTCCGTGGGCATCATGCCCACCCAGGTGTTCCAGCCCGGCCGCGTCGGCCTCGTGAGCCGCTCCGGCACGCTCACGTACCAGATCTCCAAGGAGCTGGCGCTCCTCGGGATCGGCCAGAGCACCGTCGTCGGCATCGGTGGCGACCCGGTCATCGGCAGCTCCTTCATCGACATCCTGTCGCGCTTCGATGCCGACCCCGAGACCGATCTGGTGGTCATGGTGGGCGAGATCGGCGGCAGCGAGGAGGAGAAGGCCGCGGACTTCATCGCCGCGAACATGTCCACCCCCGTGGTGGGCTACATCGCCGGCTTCCAGGCCCCGCCCGGCAAGCAGATGGGTCACGCCGGCGCGATCATCACCGGTTCGTCCGGGACCGCCGCCGCCAAGAAGGAGGCCCTCGAGGCCCGTGGCGTGCGCGTGGGCGAGAGCCCGACCGAGGTCGCCGACCTCGTGCGTCAGGCGCTCGGCAAGTAGCACCCGTTCCAGGGCGTCCCGCCGGGCCTCACGGCCCGCGGGACGGCCCCGGACGCCCGTCCGTGCCGGGCCGCATCGCACGCTGGGGATCCACCGATGCGTGGCGCCCCTCCCCGGTGGGAACCTCCGAGTACGGCCCCCACCGGAAAGGACGTCACCATGGGACCCGGATACCGGCACGTCGCCTGCTGCGTCGAGGGATCCTCCGCCAGTGACGCCGTCATCGAGGCGGGAACGCGTCTGGTGGAGGCACGGGAGGGCACCCTCACGCTCCTCCACGTGGTTCCACCGCCCGTGGCCGTGCTGGCGCTGCCCGCGCCCGACATGTCCGCGGTGTACGCCGACGCCGAGGCGTGGCTCGCTGAGCGGGCCGAGCAGGTCCGCGCGACGCTCACCGCCGCGGGCTCGGAGGCGGGCGTCCAGACGGCCCTCCTGGAGGGCCACGCCGGGATCGCCGTGTGCGAGTGGGCGGCCCACCACCAGGCCGACCTCATCGTCGCGGCCTCCCACCGCGGCCTGTTCGACCGGGCCCTGCTGGGCTCGTTCGCCGGCTACGTGGCCTACCACGCGCCCTGCGCGGTCCACCTGGTGCGGCCCGCGGTGACGGCGGGGACCTGAGGCCGGTCGATGGACGGCGTCCCTGGGGGCGCCGTCCACCCCATGCTCGGGGGGCCCGCTGTGGGTGCCCCGCGCGTCGTGTGTGGTCAAGGTGCCGATCACCCCTCGGGGTCACCCCGGATGCGGTCGACCGGCCCCGGACGGAGGGTTTGAGCGATGTCTACCAACGTGATTGACCGGAGCTCCGACACCGACGATGCGCTCGCGCTGTTCCTGCGCGAGATCCGCAGCTACCCCCTCCTGACGGCCGAGGACGAGATCGCGCTCGCGCGACGGATCGAGCAGGGCGACCCGGCGGCCCGCGACCGCATGGTGAACGCCAACCTCCGGCTCGTGGTGTCGATCGCCCGGCGGTTCCAGGGGCAGGGGCTCCCCCTGCTGGACCTCATCCAGGAGGGCATCCTGGGGCTCATCCGCGCGGTGGAGCGGTTCGACTGGCGGCGCGGCCTCAAGTTCTCGACCTACGCGACGTGGTGGATCCGGCAGGCCGTGCAGCGCGGGCTCGCCGACAAGGCCCGCACCATCCGGCTGCCCGTGCACGTCGTCGAGCGCGAGCGGCGCGTCACCCAGGCCGAGGTGGAGCTCGAGACCCGGCTCGGCCGGCGGCCCACCGACGCCGAGGTCGCCGAGCACGCCGAGATGACCGTGGAGTGGGTGGCCCAGGTGCGCTCCAGCGCACGGGTGGTCACCAGCCTGGACCGGCCGGTGGGAGAGGACGGCGACGGCACGCTCGGCGACCTGCTGGAGCCCGAGGAGCCGGCCCCCGGTCCCGACGAGCAGGTGCAGAGCGGCCTGCGCGACCTCGCACTGGAACGCGCCCTGCAGCGCATCCCGGAACGGGAACGCGACATTCTCCAGATGCGGTACGGCCTGGCCGGTCACCAGCCCACCTCCGGAGCCGAGGTGGGACGGCAGCTGGGCCTGTCCCCCGACGCGGTGCGCCGGGCCGAGATCCGCGCCCTGCGCCGGCTCGCCACCGACCGCGAGCTCGAGGGCATGCAGGCCGCCTAGCGGCAGGAGGGTCTTTCCGCAGGTCCGTCGAACTCTCCACGGACATGACCGAACCGGCCCCCCGCCCCACCTCATCCGATCCGCGCCTGCTCGCCGGCGCCGGACTCGCAGTCCTCGCATCGATCGTCCTGGTCTCCCTCGCCTGGAGCCGCTCCGTCTGGCTGGGCGTGCCCATCCTGATCGGGCTCGTCGCCGCGCCCTTCGTGCGCGCCGTCATCGGCCCCCGGCTCATCGGCGCCCGCGACCTCCCGGAGACCGAGGAGCCCGAGCTCTACCGGCTCGTCCGGCAGATGTGCCAGGTGCGCGAGCGCATCGCGGAACCGCGCATCCTGCTCACCAACACCGACGCCCCCGTGGCCGTGGCGGCCGGCTGGCCGCTGCGGTCGCGCCTGGTGGTCTCCACCGGGATGCTCAGCGACCTCGGGCACGACGCGCAGATGGCCATGATCACGCGGGAGCTCTCGCGCATGCGCCAGCCGTACGCGGCGGTGGACGCCTTCGCCTGGGTGCTCGCTCCGCTCGGGCTCGTGGCCCTGATCGCACGGCTGCCGAGCCTCGGCGGCATCGTGCTGGGGGTGCTGGGGCTGGCCATCGCGCTCGCGGCGCTGGTGATCGTGATCCACGCCCGCGAGACGATCGCCGACGACGAGGCCCTGGAGCGCACCGGGCAGCGCTTCGCCGTGGAGGAGGCGATCCGTTCGATCGACCGCCACCCGCCGCGTGGGCGGGGATGGCTCCTGGCCTCCGCGCTGCTGCTCGTGCCGCCGCCGCGGTTCGTGCGCGAGTTCATCCCGCCCACCGCCGACGATCGCGTGGCGCGGCTCGCCAGCGCGGACGTGATCGACACCGACGAGCTCATGGGGACCGGGCCGGTGCCGCTGGAGGGCATGGGCGTGCTGGTCTCGGGCCGGCCCGACTCGACCGCGCGGATGGTGCTGCTCGGCGTCCTCGCCGTCGCCGGCGCCGTCGTGGTGCTGGCGCTCACCGCCGGCGGCGGTGGTGGCGACGACCGCAGCGCCGCCAGCGGCCAGCAGGGACGCGGTCAGGGCGGCGGAACCACCACGGACGCGACACGCACGAGCACCACCGAGGGCGACGTCTGCCCCAGCTCCTTCAACGGGAACGCCGACAAGCCGGTCATCATCGACGCCGGCGTCACGCCGGACCTCTACGAGCTGCGCTGGTGGGTGCGCTGGTGCGACGACACCGACCGGGGCACCACCTTCGTGATCCTGCGCCTGTCCGGGCAGGAGCGGCACATGATCCGGCGGGAGATCCGGTCGCGCAGCAAGCCGGGCACCAACAGCTTCTCGGTGTTCCCGGCGGACCTCGGCTGGTCGCCGGGCCGCTACCGCTGGCGGCTGGTCGTGCGGGACATCAACGCGAACACCGACGAGCGGCGCAGCACCGGCACCATCTTCGTGCCCGGCATCCCGTAGGACCCGGGCACGCCCCGGGTCCTACGAGACGATCGCGAGCACCTGGCCGGCCTGCACCGCGTCGCCCTCGGCGACCGACAGCTTGTGCACGGTGCCGGGCTGGTGCGCCAGCACCTCGTTCTCCATCTTCATGGCCTCGACGATGCACAGGACGTCGCCGGCGGCGACCTCCTGGCCCTCGCTCACCAGCACCCGCAGGACCGTGCCCTGCATCGGGGTGACCACCGCCTCGGGGGCGGCGCCGGCGTGGTGCGATCCGCCGCCGGACTTCTCGCGCTTCTTGCGCACCGGGCCGGCCGCGGCGGCGACGCCTCCGGCCTGGCTCTCGGGGATCGACAGGCGCACGCTGAACCGGCGGCCGTCGACCTCGGCGGTGAGGGTGCGCACCACCTCGGGCTCGGACTCCGGCGCCGGGTCGCCCGGGATCTCCGGGGCGGGCGAGGCCGCGGGCGGGATCGGCGTGGCGGCGTCGGCCAGCTTGGCCAGCTCGCCGTGGCAGGCGCCGCCCGCGATGAACTCGGGCAGCTCCAGCAGCCAGCGGTGGAACGGGATGAGCGTGGCGGGGCCCTCCACCACGTACTCGCCCAGGGCCCGCAGCATGCGGCGGCGCGCCGTCTCGCGGTCGGTGTCCCAGACGATGAGCTTGGCGACCATCGGGTCGTAGATCTCCGCGATCACCGACCCTGCGCGCACCCCGGAGTCCACCCGCACGCCGGGGCCGGAAGGCTCCCGGTACGCGGTGATCTCGGCCGGGGCCGGCAGGAAGCGGTTCGAGGCGTCCTCGGCGTTGATGCGGCACTCGAACGCGTGGCCGCGGGGACGCACGTCGTCCTGGGTGATGCCCAGCGGCTCGCCCGCGGCGATCCGCACCATCTCGCGGATGAGGTCCATGCCCGTGACCATCTCGGTGACGGTGTGCTCCACCTGGATGCGCGTGTTCATCTCCAGGAAGAAGAACTCCTCACCGGACACCAGGTACTCCAGCGTCCCGGCGGACGCGTAGCCCACGGCCTTGGCGGCGCGCACGGACGCCTCGCCCATCCGCTGCCGCAGGTCGTCGGAGACGATGGGGCTCGGGGTCTCCTCCACGAGCTTCTGGTGCCGGCGCTGCACCGAGCAGTCCCGCTCGCCCAGCCACACGCAGTCCCCGTGGGTGTCGGCGAGGATCTGGATCTCCACGTGCCGCGGCTCGGGGAGGTACCGCTCCAGGTAGACCACCGTGTCCGCGAAGAACTTCTCGGCCTCGCGGCGCGCGCCCTCGAAGGCGTCCTGCAGGTCGTCCGGGGTGAGCGCGACGCGGAAGCCCTTGCCGCCGCCGCCGGCGGCGGCCTTCACGGCGATCGGGTAGCCGATGTCCTCGGCGATGCCGCGGGCCTCCTCGACGGTGTGCACCGCGTCGGTGACGCCCGGGACGATCGGGACCCCGGCCTGCTGCATGAGGGCGCGGGCGCCGATCTTGGAGCCCATGGCGTCGATGGCCGACGGCGGCGGGCCGATGAACGTGATGCCCGCCTCGGCGCACGCCGTCGCGAACGTGGCGTTCTCGGCCAGGAACCCGTAGCCCGGGTGGATCGCCTCGGCGCCGGACCGCTTGGCCACGTCGATGACGGTGTCGATCTTCAGGTAGCTCTCGGCCGCCGGCCCCGGGCCGATGAGGTATGCCTCGTCGGCGTGGGCGACGAACAGCGCGTCGCGGTCGACCTCGCTGTACACGGCGACCGACGCGATGCCCATCTCCCGGAGTGTCCGGAAGATGCGGATGGCGATCTCACCGCGGTTTGCGACCAGGACCTTGCTGAACACCGGTTCGTCGGCTCCTTGGGAGTGGTCTACGACGCTGACGCGCGCCAGGCGGGCAGCGCGGAGGGCAGCGGGGCGCGGGCGACACCCTCGAGCAGGCCGGCGCGACGCCACGCGGGGACGGATGGGCCGGCGGGCGCGGCGACGACGGTGCGGGTGACCGCCTCGACGGCCGCGACGATGGCGGCCACCACCTCCGGCGGCGCGTCGCCCTCGACCGCGATGCTCACAGCGGGATGTTCCCGTGCTTGCGCTGCGGTCCGGCCTCGCGCTTGGTGAGCGACGCCTCGAGCGCCTTGATGAGCCAGGGCCGGGTCTCCTCCGGCTCGATCACGTCGTCCACGTAGCCGCGCTCGGCCGCGATGTACGGGTTGGCGAAGCGCTCCTTGTACTCCTCCACCAGCTCCGCGCGGCGCTCGACCGGGTCGTTGCCCGCGGCGGCGGCGGCCTCGATCTCCTTCTTGAAGATGATGTTCACCGCGCCGTCGGGCCCCATCACCGCGACCTCCGCGGTGGGCCACGCGGCGTTGAAGTCGGCGCCCAGGTGCTTGCTGCTCATGACGTCGTAGGCGCCGCCGTAGGCCTTGCGCGTGATGACGGTGAGCTTCGGCACGGTCGCCTCGGCGTAGGCGTACAGCAGCTTTGCGCCGTGGAGGATGATCCCGCCGTACTCCTGCGCCGTGCCGGGGAGGAACCCGGGGACGTCCACGAAGCTCACGATCGGGATGTTGAAGGCGTCGCAGAACCGGATGAAGCGGGCGGCCTTGATCGACGCGTTGATGTCGAGCACGCCGGCGAGCGCACGCGGCTGGTTGCCCACGATCCCCACCGAGTGGCCGTTCAACCGGGCGTACCCCACCACGATGTTGTCGGCGTAGAGCGGGGCGACCTCGAAGAAGTCCCCGTCGTCGACGACCAGCTCGATGAGCTTCTTCACGTCGTACGGCTTGGTGGGCAGGTCCGGGATGATCGTCGCCAGCTCGGGCGCCATCCGGTCCGGCGGATCGGCCGTGGGGACGTGCGGCGGCATCTCCAGGTTGTTCTGCGGGATGTAGGAGAGCAGCTCCCGCACCATCTCCAGGCAGTCCTGCTCGGAGTCGGCGGCGAAGTGGGCCACGCCGGACTTGGTGGCGTGGCTCTGGGCGCCGCCCAGCTCCTCCATGCTCACCTCCTCGCCGGTGACGGTCTTGATGACCTCCGGCCCGGTGATGAACATGTGGCTGGTCTCGCGGACCATGAAGATGAAGTCGGTGATCGCCGGGCTGTACACGGCGCCGCCGGCGCACGGGCCCATGACCACCGAGATCTGCGGCACCACGCCGCTGGCCCGGACGTTGCGGTAGAAGATGTCCGCGTAGCCGCCCAGGGAGACCACGCCCTCCTGGATGCGGGCGCCGCCCGAGTCGTTGATGCCGATGACCGGGGCGCCCATCTTCACGGCGAGGTCCATGACCTTGCAGATCTTCTCGGCGAACACCTCGCCGAGGCTCCCGCCGAACACCGTGAAGTCCTGGGAGAAGACGAAGACCCGGCGGCCGTCGACCGTGCCGTGACCGGTCACGACGCCGTCGCCCCAGGGGCGGTTGTCCTCCAGGCCGAAGCCGTGGGCGCGGTGCCGGGTGAACATGTCGAGCTCGGTGAACGAGCCGGGATCCAGCAGCAGGTCGATGCGCTCACGCGCGGTCAGCTTCCCGCGGGCGTGCTGACGCTCGACCGCCTTCTCACTGCCCGCGTGCAGCGCCTCGTCGCGCAGCTCGCGGAGCCGCTGGCGCTTCTCCTCGACCGACATCCCACCTCGCCGGGAATGGTTCTGGGGTCCCCGCCGGGGGGCTCCCGGCGCCGCCGGAGGCTACCAGACGCCCGCCCCCGATCCCGGCGCCGAAATGCTCATGACGTGGGGGTTTCTCCGCAGTGCCGAGTCCGCATTGCCCCCGACCGCGCTCTCAGCGCACGCACGGATTCGCCGCCCATGGAACGGGCCTAGATTCGGTTGGTCGGATCCACTTCCCCGGAGGCACTCGTGATCGTCGGCATCGGTTTTCTGTACGCGGTGTGGGTCTTCCTCGCCGGGCTCACCGTCTTCGTCATGAAGAAGGCGATGGCGGAGCCGCACGACGACGAGCACTAGCCGGCCCACGGGCCGCCTCACACGGTCAGGCCGCGTGTTCCCGTCAGCCCGGGGGCGCGCAGCCGGGCCGTGATGGTGAGGGCCCCGGCCGGCCGCCCCGGCGGGATCGCCCGCCGGCACGTCATGGCGTCCCCCGCGGCGACGCGGGCGCGACACCGTGCCACCACCGCCCGCCCGTCGCGGACGGCGATCTCCACCACCCCGGCGCGCAGGGCGGTGACGCCGACCACCACGCGTCCGCGCTCACGCCGCGCGCGTAGCTCGCCCAGGCCGCTCAGCAGCGGCTCGAGCGCGACGGCGGTCGTGCGGCGCTGTCCGCCGGACGCCCGCAGGCGGGCGACGACGCGGACACCCGCGACCGCGGGGATGCGCATGCGGCACGACACGGACTGACCGGCCAGCACCGTGGTTGCGCAGCCGGCCAGCCGGCGGCCGCCGCGCTCGGCCGTGATGACCACCCTGCCGCGTGCCGCGACGCGCACGGTGGCGATGTGGGTGCCGCGAACGACCTGGATGCCGGGGATCCCGATCAGGGCGCCCGGCGGCAGTTCGCCGTCGGGTGACGGCGCCGGGCCACCCGGCAGCGCGCGGCCGACGTTCACCCGCACCCGGGCGGCGGCGGACGGCAGCTCCTCGCTGGTGGCGGTGATGATCACGGCCCCGCCGGCGGGAGCCGCGGGAGGGGCGACGTACCGGCCGGACGGCGTGATGGTCCCGGCGCCGGCCGCGGAGCCGGAGGCGGTGCGCACCGACCACACCACGCCGGCGTCGCCGCCGGCGACGACGGCGCGCAGCTGGGCGGACGCGCCCGGGGCCATGGTCGCGGGCGCGCCGGCGATGCCGACGGTGAGCGGCGCCGGGGGCCCCACGGTGACGGTCGCCGTGGCCTGGACGGCCCCGCCCTGGGGGGTCCCGGCGCCGTCGGTGGGGAACATGCTGGCCGTGTCCTCGGCCGTGTACGTGAACGTCGCGACGCCCTCGAACCCGGCGGGAGCGGTGTAGCGCACGGACTCGGCGCCGGCCGGCAGCAGGTCCCCCGCCGCGACCGGGGCGCCCGACACGGTGAGCGCGCCCGCGGCCGGCAGGGTGCGGATGCGGTAGCGCCGGACGCCGGGGACGCCGAAGGCCGGGTCGGAGACCGTGGCGGCGGCGAGGGTCACGGCCACCGTCCGCCCGGCGCGGGTGGCGGCCGTGACCGGCTGGGCCACGTACCCCGGCACGGTGACCGCCGACGCGGCGAACACCGTGCCGTTGTTGCCCTCGTCGGATTCGCGCACCACGTCGTCGGGGTCCGGCCCGGGGCGACGTCCGACACGTCCACCCACTGCATCGCCAGGCCGGCGTCGTAGACGTCGCGCCACCCGGCCGAGACGCCGGTGCGCAGGCTGGTGGCGGCGGGATCGCCGCGCCGGCAGAAGTCGCCGGTCAGCGTCCCGTCATAGACCGGGGACGCCGGGCCCTGGGTGGTGATGCGGTCGATGTCGTAGAGGCAGAAGCCGGTCTTCGACCCGGGCTTCACGATGGTGCTGCGCGTCTGGTCCCACAGCGAGTACTCGACGGCCGCCTGCAGGTGCCAGTGGTTGTGCCCGTCGGCGGTGCTGAACACGAAGTCCGGCCGCGCCTCGCCCACACCGTAGGTCCACGCGGTGAGGGGGCCGCCCCCGGTGGGCTGCACGTACTGCACGACGGTCCCGCCGGAGGGGTTCCCCTGGAAGTCGAGCGGGCCGTCGCCGTCGTTCAGGACGTAGCCGTCGAAGCGCATGAGCAGACGGTTCACCTGGCCGATGCCATGGGTGTCCACGGTGTAGCGCTGCAGGTAGGGCCGCGCGGGCGCGTCGCCCACCAGGTCGGGCAGGTCGTACGTGGCCGTCGCCCCGCCGATGGCGGCGATGGGCAGCGCGGCCGCGAGGCACGCGGCGGTGAGCAGCGCGGCTCGCGGGAGGGACGCCATGCCGTCTTCATCGGCATCGCGGGTGCCCCGGTGGAGGGCGGCGGGCGATTGCCCGCCGCCCTTCCGGGGGGACGGTGCTACAGGCGCGACTCCCGGACGACCAGGCGGCCCTGGAGGTCCTTGAGGCTCACCGACAGACCCAGCGAGCCGCGGCCGACCGAGCGGGTGCAGGTGAGGGCCCGCCCGGGCAGGACGCGGGCGGAGCACTGAGCGACCACGCGGCCCTTGCGGGTGACGACGACGCGCACGAGCCCGGAACGCTTCGGGGCGACCGAGAAGGTCACCTTGCCGCCACGGCGCTTCACGGCGACGCGGCTGAAGCTGCTGCCGCCGACCGAGACGCTGCCGCGGGTGACGCTGCCGCCGCTCACGAACACCGACCGCACCCGCAGGGTGCCGGGGTCGAAGGGCTTGGACATCTGCAGCTTGCAGGTCGCGGTCTGGCCCGCGGTCACCTTGGTGACGCACTGGCCGAGGCGCTTTGCGCCCCTGTGCAGCGACAGGGTGATGGTGCCGGCCTTCGGCACCAGCACGCTGATGGTGACGTTGCGGCCCACCGCCAGGACGCCCGGCTTCTTCACCGTGCCGCCGATGATGGGCTTCGGGACCGGCCGCTCCTCGGCGACGATGCCCACGTCGACGGGCGCCGAGCGGGCTCCCAGGTCCTCGGTGGAGAGCGCCTGCACGGTGACCTTGCCGCCCGCGGGCACGGCCGCCGGCGCGGTGTAGAGCCCGGTGGGGGTGACGGTGCCGACCGCGGGGTTGCCCCCGGCGACGCCGTTCACGGTCCAGGTGACGCCACCGGAGCTGGGGATGGCCGTGAACTGGGCCTGCGTCCCCACCACCATCTGCCCCGGGATGCCCGACACGTTGACGGTGATGCCGGACCCACCGACGTTGATCGCCGCCGTCGCCTGCGCCGGCTGCAGCGGGTACTTGCTCGGCGAGCTGCCGACGAAGTTGACCGCCGAGAACGCGAAGGTGTCCTGGCCGCTGAAGTTGGGGTTCGGCGTGTAGGTGAGCTGCGCGACACCCGCGGGGAGGGTTGTGCCGGCAACCACGGGCGCCGACCCGTTGCGGAGCACGCCGTTGGCGGGCAGGGACTCGACGCGGTAGCGGACGGTGCCGGGAATCGCGTAGCCGGGCGGCGCGCCGTCCGGGCCGATCGGCACCGTCGGGTTGAAGCGCTGGCTGGTGAGCGCGATCGGCTTGGCTGTGCGGAACGCCGTGCTGGTGGTCACCGCTGAGGCGCGGAAGCCGGGGACGACGACGGGCGCGGCGGAGAAGCCGTACTTGTTGTCCTCGTCCTTCTCCTTGATGTGGTTGTCCGGGTCCATGCGGGCGGCCAGGTAGTAACGCCCGGGCGGGATGTTGGAGACGTCGATCCACTGGAAGTCCAGCGTCGCGTCGTACACGTCCATGTAGCCCTCGCTCACGCCCTCCCGCAGGAAGGGGGCGTTGGGGTTGCCCTGCTGGCAGAAGTTGGTGATCACGCCCGTGGTCTCGCTGTAGACCGGGGACGGGCCGTTGGGCGTGCTGTCGCCGCGGGAGTCGTAGAGGCAGAAGCCCACCTTCTGCCCGGGCACCACCTGCGCGGTCTTCGCCTCGTTCCACAGCGAGTACTCGGCCGCCTTCTGCACGTGCCAGTGGTTGTGCGTGTCCGAGGAGTCGAACACGACCACGGGGTCCTTGTGGCCGGTCACCGGCACCCAGTTGCCGGGTTGCGCCGCCGCCGTGCTGATGCGGGCGGCGAGGTTGGTCGGGGGCTGCGTGGACAGGTACTGCTCCACGGCGCCCGGGGTGCCCGCCGCCTTGCGCGGGTCGCCCTGCAGGTCCAGCGGGCCGTCGCCGACGTTGTGCACGAACCCGTCGAACCGCAGCAGCAGCTTCGTGTTGTCGAACTGGCCGGCGTAGACGTTGAAGACCGGGTTGGCGGGCAGCGACTCCTCGTTGACCACCAGGTCGGGGAGGCGTGCGGCGGGGTTCCCCGGTCCGGCCTGGGCCAGGATCGGGACGGTGACGGCGGCGGCCGCGGCGGCGGCCACCAGGCTCAGGGAAGTTCGGCGACGTTTCGGCATGCACCCACTTTAGGGTCGTGCCGAGGCCGGGCGCACCGTCCATTGGTTCAGGACGACACGCCCGACCTGTGAGAAACGTGTTGCTACTTCGTGAGCTCCCGGATGGCCAGGCGGCCCTGGTTGTCGCGGAAGGACACCGACACGTTCAGCTTGGCCGAGCCCACCCGGGCACCCAGCGTGCGGCTGCAGCTGAGCGAGCGGTTCGGCAGGACCCGGCCGGCGCACTTGGCGACGACCCTGCCGCGGGCGGTGAGGACCACCGTGACGGAGCCGGGGCGCTGCGGCGTGATGACCATCGAGACCCGGCGGCCGCTGCGGCGCACCGTGACCTTGCGGAAGTTCGACGGCCCGGCCGAGGACTGCGTCCGGTAGACCTTCTTGTCGGCGGTGGTGAGCACCGCCTTCACGGTGATGGTGCCGGGGTCGTAGGCCTTGCTGAGCCCGGCCGGCGCCTTGGTGGAGCAGGCGTCCAGGCGAACCGCCCCGCGGTGCAGGCTCAGCACCACGGTGCCGCCGGTGTTGAGTGCCACCGTGACCGTGACGTTCCGGCCCGCGGTCAGCACGCCGGGCTTGGAGAGCGGGGCGGAGGTGACGACGGGCGGGACCACGGGCTGCGGAACCGGCGTACCGAGCGGCACGATCGGGATCACGACCTCCTTGAAGGCCCCGATGTCATCCGCCAGGGCCGCGCGGACGGTGATGCTGCCCCCGGCCGGCACGGTCGCGGGCGCCGTCAGCACGCCGGACGCGGAGACGGTGCCGCCGGTGCTGGTCCAGACGAGTGCGCCGCCCGTCGAGGACGTCGCGGCGAGCTGCACCTGGGTGCCCACCACCATCTGCCCGGGTGCGCCGGAGAGGCTCACCACGCTCGCGCCGGAGCCGCCCACGCTCACCGAGGCCGTCGCGCGGCTGGCCTGCCGGGGGAACGCGGACGCGGTGTCGAAGGCCGAGAACTCGAAGGCGTCGACGCCGGAGAAGTTGTTGTTCGGGACGTACTGGATGGTCGCGGTGCCGGTCGGGAGCGTGCTGCCCACCGACAGGGTGGTGTTGCCGTTCTTGAGGATGCCGCCCTTGGGGAGGGACTCGATCCGGTAGCGGCGGGCACCCAGCACCGACCCGTTGCCGGGCGTCATCGCGAACGCATCCGCCGCGAGCGTGACGTTCACGGGTGCCCGGAAGCCGGTGTTGACCGGTCCCACGGCCTTCGCGCGGTAGCCGGGCACCGTCAGGGCCGATGACCACGCGTACCCGTTGTTGTTCTCGTTCTTCTCCTTGATGACGTCCTCGGGGTCCATCCGCCCGGCGAGGTAGTAGACGCCCGGAGCGACGTTCGAGGCATCGATCCACTGGTAGTCCAGCGTCCAGTCGTAGATGTCCCGGTAGCCCTCGCTGATGCCCTCGCGCAGCTGGACGGCATCGGGCTGGGCCTGCCGGCAGAAGTCGCCCGTCAGGTCGTCGCCGTACACCGGGGCGGCCGGCCCCTTGGAGAAGTTCACCCGCTCGCTGTCGTACTGGCAGAAGCCGACCTTGGCGCCCGGCGCGACCTGCGCGCCACCCGGAAGGTTCCAGAGCGAGTACTCGGCCACACGCTGCACGTGCCAGTGGTTGTGGGTGTCCGAGCCGTCGAACACGATCTCCGGTTCCCTGGGGTGATCCGTCACGCGCGTCCAGTTCGCACCCGTGCTGGTGCGCGCACCCGACCCGTTCCACAGGTACTGGTCCATGCCGCCCGCGGTGCCGTCGGGCAGCTGCGGGTTGCCCTGGAAGTCGACGGGGCCGTCCCCGTCGTTGTGGATGTAGCCGTCGAACCGGATCAGCAGCTGCGGGAGATCTCCCGGCTGCCGGGTGTAGGTCTCGAAGCGCGGCCCGGTCGGGGCGTCGGTGACGAGGTCCGGGAGGAGGGGGTCCCCCGGCGCGGAGCTGGCGAAGATCGGGACGGTCACCGCGGCGGCTGCCGCGGCCCCGACGAGGCTGAGTGCGATTCTCTGGCGACGTGTCATGCAACGACCCTACGGAGGCGCGACGCTCGGGACCTCGCCCGAAGGGAGAGTCGCCCACTGGACCTGCGGCTAGTCGAGATCGGCTTGATGAAGCCGATTTCGGTAAAGAAACGGTCATGCTTGCGTGGGCATCCGTGGTGGGCTGCGAACCGCCTCCGGGTTTGCCCGGACCACGCCCTGCGGGGTGTCCGCGCTCCGGGGCCCCGGCCCGCGCGCCGCGTGCGGCGGTCGCCACGACCCCGAGCGGCTATGGTCACGGCGATGGCCACGCAGATCGACGTCACGGTGCTGCTCTTCGCCTCGCTGCGCGAGATGGCGGGCACCGACCGGGTCGCTCTGCGCCTGCCCGCCGCCACCCCGGTGGGCGCCGTGTGGGGACACCTGCCGGAGCCGATCCGCTCCACGCCACCCCCCGCGGCGCTGCGGTATGCGCTGAACGACCGCTGGATCGCGCCAGGCACGCCCATGTCCGGCGGCGACCGCGTGGCGCTCATCCTTCCGGTGTCGGGGGGCTGAGATGCCGGCGGTGACGCTCACCCATGACCCCCTGTCGGTCGATGCGCTCATCGCCTCGGTCGCCGGGCCCGAGCACGGCGGGATCGCCGTGTTCATCGGCACCACCCGTCGCGAGGCCGACCGCCTCGAGGTGGTCGCGCTCGAGTACGAGGCCTACGAGGAGCTGGCGCGCGCCGAGCTCGAGGCCGTCGCATCGGAGGCCGAGGCCCTGGGCGCCCGTGTGGCGGTGGCCCACCGCCTGGGCCGGGTCCCGGTGGGTGAGGCGTCGGTCGCCATCGTCGCCGCCGCCGGCCACCGCCCCGCCGCGTTCGCGGCCTGCCGCCTCGCCATCGACGAGGCCAAGCGCCGCGTGCCGATCTGGAAGCGCGCCGTCCACGCCGACGGAACCACCGTCTGGAAGGACGGCCTGTCCGCCCCCGTCTCGTGAACCAGGAGCCACGCATGGGAACCATGGAGCCCGACGGCCCCACCACGATCATCGGCGAGCCGATGATCGACGAGCCCGACCTCGACCAGGAGGAGGAGCTCTGGACCGACGACTCCGGTGAGGACTACACCGGCTGGTTCTGCGTGCGCACCGACCCCTGGCCGTGCCCGGCGGCCGGGTGCGAGTTCGTCGCCACGCACCTCACCGCCGCGCACCTCATCATCGTGTGGCCCGAGAACGACGACCCCAGCCTGCTGCGCCACGCCGCCGCGGCGCGCGACATCGGCCGCAACCCCAAGATCGAGCAGTACGAGAAGGGCCTGGGCCCGGCGTGCTCCTACTACCAGTGGGACGCCGCGGGGAACCCGGTCCACGCCGTGCGCAAGAACTCCGGGGACGACGCCTTCTACAAGAAGAAGTGAGCCGCCCGGGCTGAACGGACGCGGGAGGCCGCCCCCCACGGAGCTCGGGGAGGTCCCGGATCGCCGTCCGGTACCGGCCGGGTCGAGGTTGCCGCGGGCGCCGATGGCGGAACGCCGGGGCGCTGCTGTGCTGTGGTCATGGGAGACCGAACGCCAGCCGCGGTCGCGCACAGGCTCCGGGTGCCGGAGGTGCTGCTGCGACGTTCCGGGCTCGCCCTGCTGGGCGCCGCCACGGTCACCGCCGCGCTGCTGTGGTGGCTGCGGCCGGTTCCGGCCGGCGCCGCCTACGAGCTCGGCGTGCAGGTGTCGGGCACCCTGCTGCTGATCTGGCTGGTCTGGACGGCCGGGAGCGCGGCGGTCCACCGCATGGGGGTGCTGCTGGCGGCGTCCGCGGTGGGCGTCGTCGGAGGGGTGGTGCGGGCCCTGAGCCTGGATGCCGACGCCGAGGTCGTGGGGACCTACCGCACGCTCTTCGCGGCCCTCGACGCCGGGCGCAACCCGTACACCTGCCGGTGCGTCCTGCACCTCACCGACGACGGCGTGCGGTTCGGCGACTTCAACTACCCGCCCATGGAGATCTGGCCGTACCGGGCGCTGGAGTCGATGACGGGCCACTGGGACGTCGCGGCCCTCGCCGCCGCCACCGCAGGGCTCAGCGCCGCGGGGTTCGCGCTGCTGTTCCTCGCGGTACCGCGCGACCAGGCGACCTGGCTCCTGCCGTTCATGCCGCTGGCGGTGCTGTGGGAGCTGCGCGCGACGGTGGGCATGACCATGCTGCTCATCGGGGCCGTCGCCGCGGTGCTGATGCTGCAGGCCCGGCACCCGGCGCGCTGGCAGGGATGGGCGGTGCGGGGCCTGTTCGGGATCGCCCTCCTCACCAAGTTCGCGGCGCTGCCGGTCTTCGCCGCCTGGTGGTGGTGGACCGCGGTGCACCGCGCCCGCGGGGCGCGCGCCGCCGGACGCCCCGCGGCGCTCCGGGCGTCGGCCGCCGACCTGCTGGTTCCGCTGGGTATCGCGTGGGCGCTGATGCTGCCCTTCGGGGTGTCGGCGGTGCTGCGCGGCACCCTCCTGTTCAACGGCGACCTCGACCGGCGGCAGGAGCTGACGACGTTCTACCCCAACGTGGTCTCGGGCCTCATGCGGATGGCCGGCTGGGACGGCACGTATCCGCTCGTGGCGATCGCGCTGGTCGCCGCGGGCGTGATCATCGCCCCGCGGCTGCGGCTGCTGGAGGCGATGCTGCTGGCCCTGACGGTGTTCCTGCTGGCGGCCCCGACCCCCGAACCGCAGTTCATGCCGGTGGCGCTCCTGCTGCTGCTCGCCGCCCTCGCCGAGCGCGATCTGCTCGGCCGGCCCCCGGCATGGCCGGAGCCGCCGCGGGCGGGCGGGTCAGATGAGCCCGCGCTCCTGCGCCACCGCGAGCGCCTGGACCCGGTTGTGCGCCCCGAGCTTTCCGAACAGCGCCCGTGAATGGCTCTTCACCGTGTTCGGCGACAGGCCGAGCTGCTCCCCGATCTCCTGCGTGGTGAGGCCGCGGGCGATGAGCAGCAGCACGTCCCGCTCGCGGTCCGTGAGGCTCCCCTCGGCGCGGCCGCCGGTCGTGCGCCGCGGCAGCATCGCCCCGGCGATGCGCGGGTCGATCACCGCACGGCCGTGCACCACCTGCATCAGCGCCGAGAGCAGCTGCTGCTCCCCGGTGTCCTTGAACAGGCACGCCGAGGCGCCGGCCTTCAGGCACCCGCGGACCGCCAGCTCCTCAGGGTGGGCGGTGAGGATCACGATCGCCAGGTCCGGGTGCCGCTCCTTCACGCGCTGGCAGATCGTCGCCGCCGGGAGGTCCGGCAGGCGCAGGTCCAGGAGCAGCACGTCCGGGCGCAGCTGCTCGCACCGCAGGATGGCCTCGGCACCGGTCCGCGCCTCGCCCGCGAGCTCGAAGAAGCGGCTGCCGCTGAGCAGCAGGCGCATGCCCGACAGCACGATCGGGTGGTCGTCGGCGACCACCACGGTGCGGGGGGAGCGGCTCACGCGAGCGGCACCCGTGCCTTGAGGGTGGACCCGGTGTCCTCGCTGCGCACCAGCCGCAGCTCACCGCCCAGCCGGGCCAGCTCCTGCTCCAGCGAATGCAGGCCGAACCCGCCCGGCCCGTCCCGGAGCACCGGGCCGACCCCGTCGTCCTGCACCACCACCTCCACCGCCCCGGGCTGAAAGCTGAGGGTGAGCACGACCTCCGAGGCCTCCGCGTGGCGCTCGACGTTGCGCAGCCCCTCCTGCACCACCCGGATCAGCGCGTCGGTCCGCGCCGGGTCGACGGTGTCGGGCTCGCCGAGCACCAGCAGATGCGACGGCAGCGCCGTTCGGGTGCTGAACGAGGCGAGGTCCTCACGCAGCTTCACCGCGAGGGCGCCGGCGGGCGCCGCCGGGGTGTCGAGCGCCCGGAGCGTCGAGCGCAGCGCGGTGGTGGCCGCGAGGATCTCCCGCTCCAGCCCGTGCAGATGCGAGATGAGATCGGCCCGGCCGGCCCCGGCGCTCTCGCGGGCCAGCTTGGCGGTCATCCCGATGCCGAACAGGCGCTGGCCCAGGTCGTCGTGCAGCGCCCGTGCCAGACGCCGCCGCTCCCGCAGCGCCGCGACCTCCTCCACCCGCCCCCGGTCGCGGGCCGCCGCGAGGGCGGCACCCGAGTAGGTGCACAGGCGCGCCAGCGCCTCCATCGTCGCCGGCCCGAATCCACCGGGGCGTCGCAGCCCCACGTGCAGCACCCCGCGCACCTCGCCGCCGAACGACACCGGGAGCGCCGCCAGGCCGCGGATCCCCTCCTCGGCGATGACCGCGGCGAGGTCCGCCGGCAGGGTCTCCGCCGAGCAGTCCACCACGGTGACGGCGGCGCCGCGCTCGAGCGCCCGGCCGCCCACCCCGGCCCCCGGGGCGAGCCGCAGGCCGGGCAGTCGCGGCCCGCGGTTGCCGAGGACCGCCTTCATCTCCAGCCGGTCGAGGCAGTGGATGAGCGCGCAGGGCTGGGCGTGCCCGCAGCCGGCGACCCGCAACGAGAACGCGACGACGTCGACGGCCACCAGGCGCGTCACCTCGGACGCCGTCGCCCAGGCGATCCGCGAGACCACGAGCTCCCGGAACAACCGCTGTCCGGCGGCATCCGCGCGGCGCAGCAGGTTGATGTCCGCCGCCGCGACGGGCGGCGGCGAGGTCTGCACTCCCCGGGTGCTCACCGCATCCCCCTTGCCACCGGTCCGACGAGCCTATGGCCCGCTCCCATGGGCGGGCAACCCGGGCTCACCCGAACGGGTGAGGGCTCACCCGGCGGGGTGATCATTCCCGGGGGACCGGCCGATCCCCATGTCCTCGCGGGTTCGCCCGTCCGTTCCCGCGCTCGGGGCGCCTTCTCCGTGCGATCCCCGATGTCGGAGAGCGAGGCCGCGTGGGTTGAATCGGCCCCAGGCGTTCCACGAGCAAGGAGTCCCCGAGATGGCCGAGACGATGCGCGCCGCGGTGTTCAAGGATGTCCGCGACATCCACATCGAAGAGGTGCCCATGCCGCGCTGCGGGCCCACCGATGCGATCGTGAAGGTCACGACCACCACGATCTGCGGCACCGACTCCCACATCTGGCGCGGCGAGTACCCGGTCGCCCCCGGCCGCGTCGTGGGACACGAGCCCTCGGGGGTCATCCACGAGCTGGGTGAGGCCGTGCAGGGCTACGAGGTGGGCGACCGCGTGGTGGTGGGTGCCATCACCCCGTGCGGCGCCTGCTACTTCTGCCAGTCGGGCGACTTCTCCCAGTGCGCCGGGTACGAGGACCAGTGGGGGATCATCGGCGGCTGGCGGCTCGGGAACTCCATGGACGGGGTCCAGGCCGAGTACTTCAAGGTCCCGTACGCCCAGGCCAACCTCGCCCGGATCCCCGAGGGGCTCTCCGACGAGGAGGTCCTGTTCGTGACCGACATCGCCACCACCGGCATCTCGGCCGTCGAGACCGCCAACGTCCAGCTGGGGGACTCGGTGGTGGTGTTCGCCCAGGGCCCCATCGGCCTGTGCGCCACCGCGGGCGCCCGCCTGCGCGGCGCGGGCCTGGTGATCGCGGTGGACTCCAACCACAAGCGCCTGGAGATGGCGAAGACCATGGGCGCGGACGTGGTGATCGACTACACCCAGGAGGACCCGGTCGCGAAGGTGAAGGCCCTCACCGAGGGCCGCGGGGCCGACGTGGCCATCGAGGCGCTCGGCATCCAGGAGACCTTCGAGAACTGCCTCAAGGCCGTGCGGCCCGCCGGAATGGTGTCGTCGCTGGGGGTCTACGGCGACAAGGTCACGATCCCGCTGGAACCGTTCATCTACGGCATCGGCGACATCGACATCCGCACCACGCTCTGCCCGGGCGGCAAGAAGCGCCTGAGCGCCCTGATGAACCTGGTGAAGGTGGGACGCCTGGACCTGGGCCAGCTCATCACGCACCGCTTCGACCTGGACCAGATCGAGGAGGCCTACTCGCTCTTCTCGAACCAGGAGGACGGCGTCATCAAGGTGGCCATCACCCCGTAGGCGCGCGGGCCGCGCCCCGGGAACCGTTGCGGAATCCCGGGGCACGGCCGATCCAGGGGAGGTGAGTGCCCATCACGACGATGACGCGTTCTGCCGCGTCGTCCGCTGCACGGTGGGGCGGCGACAGCTCGACGCCATCGCCGGCGCCGCGGCCGGGGCGAACGCCCATGCCCGCCTCCGGGCGATCGAGGAGGCGGTGATGACCTCCGCCTGGGCGAACGCGATGCCCGGGCAGGCGGCGTCGGAGTGGCTGCGCGTGGTGCACCCCATCGAGCCCCCGCTGGACGCGATCGCCACCGACGAGCCGCTGCTGGTGCTGGTGGCCGGCCTGCGCCGGGTCGTGGCGCTGGGCGCCGGCGACGGCGACGAGTCGGCCCGCACCCGCCTCGCCGCCGCCCGGGAGGTCTTCGGCGAGCCCATGCGCGCCCACATCCTGGGCGTCCTGGCCCACGCGGCCATGCGCGCGGACGACCCGGTCTAGGACTCCAGGCCCGCCAGCGCGGCGTCGAGGCTGGCCCACAGGCGCGCCACCTGGGCGTCGAAGCCGCCGGCATCGGCGCCGGCCAGGATCGCCCGGAAGGCCTCCTGCTGGCCCACGTACTTCCGGGCCTTCGGACCGCCGGTGCGCACGTTCGCCACGCGGTCCCCCAGCTTCACCACCACGGCCGCGGGGGTCGCGGCGATGCGCGTCCAGGAGTCCCGCCGGGCGGCGTCCTGGTCGGGCCAGTCCGGGAGGCTCACCGCGGACACGATGGCGCCCACGCGCGCACCGAACTCCTCCGACACCGCCGAGGCGTCGACGGGGGTGTCCTCCACCACGTCGTGCAGCCATGCGGCGGCGATGAGCTCGGGGTCGTCCACCCCGTGCTCGCGCAGCGTGCCGGCCACCGCCTCCAGGTGGTCGGTGTACGGCGACTCGTTGTAGCGCTGCCCGGCGTGGGCGAGCCGGGCCAGGGTGGCCGCCCGCTCCACCAGCACGGCACCCGGCGACCGCTTGCCGCGGCCCGAGCGGCGGGGGAACACGTCGCGCGCCAGGGACGCCACGCGGTCCAGGATGAGCACGCCGTCCAGGTGGTCGATCTCGTGCAGCACGACACGCGCCTCGAAGCCCTCCACCTCCACGCGCAGCGGCCGGCCGTCGAGGTCGCGCGCCTCCACGGTGATCGCCACGGGACGGCGGACGTCGGCGGTGATGTCCGGCAGCGACAGGCACCCCTCCCGGCCGGTCTCCGCACCGTCGGCGGCCACCACGCGCGGGTTCACCAGGATGGTGGGGCCCAGCGGGTCGGGCACCTTCGGATGGCCGGTGCAGTCCACGAACACCACGCGCCACATCGCGCCGATCTGCGTCGCGGCCAGCCCCACGGTGCGCGGGTACTCACGGGCCGTGTCCAGGAGGTCCGCCGCCAGGCGCCGCAAGGCGGGTCCGAACGTGGCGACGGGGGCCGCCGGCGTCTTGAGCCGGCGGTCGGGGTAGACCAGGACCTCGCGGATCACCGGCCGGCGCCGCTCACATCACCTCGTCGGCGACCGGCGTGACCGACAGCTCCACCCGGTTCCGGTCGGCCACGGGGCGCAGCGCGACGGCCATCGCCTCCGGGGTCGATCCGGCGGGAAGGTCCACCTCGATGGCCAGTGCGTAGATGGGCGGCCGTCCCGCGGCGCGGGCCGACAGGTCCACGATGTTCGCCCCGGTCTCCGCGAGCGCCGAGGTCACCGCGTGGACGATCCCGGGGTGGTCCACCCCGTAGACGCTGATCACGCAGCGCGGACCCCACGCCGACGCGTCGTCCTGCGGAGCCGCCGGGCCGGTCCACAGGCCCAGGCCCAGACGCTCCGCCACGGGGCGCAGCGCGGCGTCCACCCGCGCCACGTCCACCTCGTCGGGCACGGTCACCAGCAGCGCCACCGCGAAGGACCCGCGCAGCAGCGCGGCGCGGCAGTCCTCCAGGTTCCCGCCCAGCTCCAGCAGCGCCTCGGTGAGCGCCGCCATGATCCCCGGCCGGTCCGCGCCGACCGCCGTCACCGCGATCTCGTTCACCCCGCCAGCGTAGACCACCCCGCGCGCGTAGGATGCCTCCCGTGAACGCGGCGCTCTGGGTCACCGCCGTCAGGATCTCCACGATCCCGGCCATCATGGCGTTGATCCTGGTGGACACCGAGACGGCCCACTGGTGGGCGGCATCGCTGTACGGCGTCTCGGCGGCCACGGACAGCCTCGACGGATACCTGGCGCGCTCGCGAGGGCAGGTCACGGTCGCCGGGGCCTTCCTGGACCCCCTCGCCGACAAGCTGCTGGTGAGCGCGGCCCTGCTGTGCCTGGTGGAGCTCGGTGAGATCCCCGCCTGGATCGTGATGGTCATCATCACCCGGGAGTTCGCCGTGACCGGGCTGCGGCTGGTCGCGGTGTCCGAGGACCTCATCATCCCCGCCGGGTCGCTCGGCAAGGCCAAGGCCTTCAGCCAGAACGTCGCCATCGTCGCCGCGATCGCCCCGCACCCGTGGGACGTCGTGAACGACCCCCTGCTGTACCTGGCCGTGGTCCTGACGATCCTGTCGGGCGCGTACTACTTCGTGATGGCGCGCCGCCGGCTCTTCGCGCGCAAGTCACCGGACACCGAGGTCGGAGGCGACCCATGAACCAGACCGTCGCCGTGGTGCTGGCCTACCTGCTCGGCTCGATCCCGTTCGCGTACCTGGCGGGCCGCGCCAAGGGCGTGGACATCCGCACGGTGGGCAGCAAGAACGTGGGCGCCACCAACGTGTTCCGCACCCTGGGCAAGCGCATCGGCATCGCCGTGATGCTGCTGGACATCGGCAAGGGCGTCGCCGCCACGCTCATCGCGCGGGCCCTCACCGACTCGCCGTGGCCGCTGGTGGCCGGTGCCGCCGCCATCCTGGGGCACGTCTTCCCCGTGTGGCTGCGCTTCAAGGGCGGCAAGGGCGTCGCGGTGGGCGGCGGGGCCGTCATCGGCCTCGTGCCGCTGGTGTCGCTCATCGTGATCGGCACGTGGATCGTGGTGGTCGCACTCACGCGGTACGTGTCGCTGGCCAGCATCGCCGCGGCCGTGGCCTTTCCCGTGGGGGCGCTGCTGCTGGGCGAGCACTGGCCCACGCTGCTGTTCTCGCTCTTCGCATCGGGCGCCGTGATCGTGCGGCACCGGGCGAACATGGGACGGCTGATGAAGCGCACCGAGCCCAAGCTGGAGCTGGGACGCCGGCGCCGCGGGGACGCCGCCCCGGAGGCCTGAGTCCCCGCCGTCAGGCGGGGGTGAGCCACTCCTCGAGGCGCACGTGGCGGGCGGTCGCGGGACCGCCGGCCAGCTCGGCGCGGATCTCGCCCAGCAGGCCCGCGCGCTCGGCCATCACATCGTGGGTGTGGATGGTCTCGAAGTTCTCCTGCTGCGCCCACAGGAATGCGTCATCCGGCAGCAGCGGGTGCGAGAGCGCCGTCAGCCGCACCATCTCGCGCACGCTGTCCTCCACGAACCGAGGCCGACGGTGCGCGCGGTCCACCACATACCGCTCGTCGGTGCGCTTGAGCAGCTCGTAGATCTCCGAGGACATCGACTCCTCGATGATCCGGATGAGGTCGTCCGCGTCGACGGCGACCCCGCCGGGCGCCCCGAGGTGGAGGGTCCCGCGCGCCCGCTGATTGTGGGTGGCGATCGGGACCAGCCGGACGATGCGCTCGATCTCGCCCGCCGTGAAGCCGTCGTCGGCCAGGGCCTCCTCGGCCTGCTCGCGGATGAGGCCCTGCGCGCACGGACAGGCGTTCATCCCCTGCGCCGACGCGCCCACCACCCGCCGGGCGCCGGCCGGCGACGCGGCCGCGATGCCGATGAGCTCGTAGGTCTCCTGGCTGGGGATGCCCGACACCGGCGTGGTGCGGACCACCGGGTAGCTGGCCCGGATCTCCACGCGGCTGCGCGTGGCCCCCTGAGCCTCGACGACGCGCGTGGCGATGCGCTCGGCCAGCGCCTCGATCACCAGCGCCTCGCCCAGCACCACCTCGTCGATGGCCTCGTTGATGCCCTCCTCGAACCGGGACATGTGCACGCCCTTGCGAGTCGCGGAGAGGTCGGCGAAGCACGCGATCTCGGCCTGGAACAGGCGCTCGGTGCCCGCATGGCCGATCCGGATGGCCTTCGCGGACCGCACGACGCCCGCCCCGGTGAGGCTCAGGTTGGCGGCCGGAGGGCTCTCCTGAAGGTCCTCCATCGGCGGTGAGGGCCGGCTGCGCATCCGCGCGCCTTTCGTTTGGTGGCGAGGTGCCGATGCTCATTGGGAGCCCGACGGGGTAACGGTAATGCCATGGGGGCGGTCCCTGCCCCGTGGTCGGTGTGAGCCGGGTCACGCGCGATGTGCGTCAAGACCCGGTAAACTGCCTTGGGCTCCGTCCGTCCACCCCTGAAGCGCTACGGAGGGCTGCCCATGGCGACGCGATCCAACGCAGGGCCCAGTGAGACGAACCTCACCGCGGTCATGCGGGCGCTGGTGGAGGAAGGGCGCGAGAAGGGTTTCCTCACCTATGAGGGGATCATCAGCGCGCTCGAGGACCACGAGCTCACCCGGGAACAGCTGGAGGAGTTCCTCTCCGGCCTGGCCGAGCGCGGTGTCGACGTGCTCGACGCCGAGGAGGAGGAGCCCGAGGTCGCCGGCGGCATCGACCTCACGGTCGAGCCCAGCCTCGACTCCCTGCGCCTGTACCTGCGCGAGATCGGGCGGGTGCCGCTCCTGACCACCGAGCAGGAGGTCTCGCTCGCCAAGCGCATCGAGCGCGGCGACATGACCGCCAAGCAGCAGATGATCGAGGCCAACCTGCGCCTGGTCGTCAGCATCGCCAAGGGCTACCTGGGCCGCGGCCTGTCGTTCCTGGACCTCATCCAGGAGGGCAGCCTGGGCCTCATCCGCGCGGTCGAGAAGTTCGACTACCGGCGCGGCTACAAGTTCTCCACCTACGCCACGTGGTGGATCCGGCAGGCCGTCACCCGCGCCATCGCCGACAAGGCCCGCACCATCCGCATCCCCGTGCACATGGTCGAGAAGCTCAACCGCGTGGTGCACATGGAGCGGCAGATGACCCAGCGCCTCGGCCGCGAGCCGAAGCCCGAGGAACTGGCCGCCGAGCTGCGCATGGCCGTCGACGAGGTGCGCGACATCCTCCGCCTGGCCCAGCTGCCCGTCTCCCTGGAGCGGCCGGTGGGCGAGGAGGACGACTCCTCCCTCGGGGACTTCGTCGAGGATGAGACCGCGAGCTCACCGTTCGACGAGGCGTCCAGCACGCTCCGCGACGCGGACGTCCGCAAGGCGCTGGCCGCACTCCCGGAGCGCGAGCGCCGGGTCATCGAGCTGCGGTTCGGGCTCACCGGCGACCAGCCCCGCACGCTGGAGGAGGTCGGGCGGGCGTTCGGCGTCACCCGCGAGCGCATCCGCCAGATCGAGAACAACACGCTCCGCAAGCTCCAGGCCCTCCCCGAGGCCCAGCGCCTGCGCGAGTCGGCCTAGGCGCGCCCCGCGCCGGGCCCGCCCGGCGCGAGCATCGACGCCAGATCTCCCCGCCGGGCGAAGGCCCCGGGGAGGCTGCGCGGCATGGCCTCCAGGCGGTAGCCCACCCCGTGCTGGGTCTGGATGTAGGTGAAGCGCCCCGGGATCTCGTCCACCTTGCGCCGCAGGCGGCGCACCAGGACGTCCACCGAGCGGTCGCCGTGCCCGCGCTCGCCGCCCCAGACCCGCCGGAACACCACGTCGCGTGACATCGCCCGGCCGCGGTGATCGGCCAGCACGCACAGGAGCTTGAACTCCAGGGGCGTGAGGTCGACGTTCGCGTCCTGGATCGTCACCGCCAGCCGGTCCAGGTCGATCACCAGATCACCCTCGGTGATCGGCTCCCGCCCGGCGAATGCCTCGGCGGCGGCGTTGCGGCGCAGGGCCGCCGTCACCCGCGCCACCAGCTCGCGCATCGAGAAGGGCTTGCTGAGCACGTCGTCGGCGCCCAGGCTCAGCACCTCCACGCGGTCGTGCTCGTTGGTGCGGGCCGTCACCACGATCACCGGTAGGCGCGGCGCCCAGTCCCGGACCTCGCGGATGATGTGCCACCCGTCCACGCCGGGGAGCATGAGGTCCAGCACCAGGACGTCCGGGAGGTCGGTGCGCAGCGCGCGCAATCCGGCCAGTCCGTCACCGGCCACGCTGGGGTTCATGCCGGCGCGTTCCAGGTGGAAGGCGACCGCCTCGGCGATGCTCTCGTCGTCCTCGACGACCAGGATCTGCGGCTTCGTTGACTCCATGGATCCGAAGGTTATGTCCGGATGGTCGCGCACCGTGGCGCATCCCCGTGACGATGGTGTGAACGCCCTGTGAACGCGCCCGGTTGTCCCCCGTTTCCCCACGCCCCTGGGGATATCGCACCTTTTGCAACACCACGTGTTACGTGATGACACATCACGCAGGACGTATGTGACACATGCTTCACACGACCGTCTCCGTGTTGTCACGTGCCCGCTGTTAGCGTCGCCTCGCCGGGGCCCGACACCCGCCAGAACATCACTCGATACGAGGACGGGAAACAGCGTGAAGCGATCCAACCGCATGACGTTCGCCGGAGCCGCGCTCATCGCGAGCGGGGCCATGGCCGTCGGCGTCGCGCCGGCGATGGGCGCCAGCATCGGCTCGGGGGCCACGTTCCCCCAGCTGGTCTACAAGGACTGGTGCGCGAGCCAGAACTGCTCGTACACCGGCAAGGGCTCCTCCGGCGGCATCCGCGACTTCATCGCCGGGACCGTCGACTTCGCGGGCTCCGACGCGATCATGACCCCCGAGCAGGTCGCCGACCTCGCCGCCAAGCGCGGCGGCGTCACCCCCATCTACCTGCCGACGCTGCTGGGCGCCATCTCCGTGCCCACCAACACCCCGGCCGGCCGGCTCAAGCTGGACGGCAAGGTGCTCGGCGAGATCTTCGCCGGCGGCATCACCAAGTGGAACGACAGCCGCATCACCAAGCTCAACGCCGGCAAGCGGCTCCCGAACGCCGACATCACGGTGTGCGTGCGCGCCGACGGATCGGGCACCAGCTACGGCTTCTCGAACTACCTCACCAAGGTGAGCACCACCTACCGGACCAAGGTCGGCGGCGCCTCCCAGACCCCGGCGTGGGCCGCTCCCCGCATCATCAAGGGCACGGGCAACCCCGGTGTCGCGCAGTGCGTCAAGGACAACGCGAACTCCATCGGCTACGTCGACCTCGGTGACGCCGCGAACGCCGGCCTCACGGGTTCGGTGGCCGCGATCGGCAAGTTCGAGAAGCGCACCGTCACCGTCCGCGTCCGCCGCGCCGGCCGCCTGGTCAAGGTGAAGCGCACCAGGACCATCGAGGCGTTCACCCTGCCGTCGCCCGCCACCATCGCGGCCGCCGGCAACCTCAAGAGCTTCGACCTGTCGAACCCGAGCAAGCTGCAGTACGACCTGGTCAACAGCAGCGCGCCGGGCGCGTACCCGATCACCATCACGACCTTCATCCTCGCCTACAGCGACTACTCGAAGGCCGGGAAGTCCGGGTCCCTGGGCGACATCAAGTCGTTCCTGAACTTCGCCTACGGCGCCGGCCAGAGCACGGTCGGCAAGTTCGGGTTCGCCCCGCTGCCCAAGCCCATGCTCGCCGCCGCCAAGGCGCGCGCGGCCGCGCTGCAGAACTAGCGCGGACGCCTCGGGACATCGTGACCAACCTCGTCACCACGGGAGCGGCGCGATGACCCCGCCCCCGGCCGCCACCGGCGCCGTCGAACCTCCGGGTTCGGCGGCCCGGGGGCCCCGGACGCTGCGGCGCCCCCTCGCGGGGCGCCTCGCGGACCGCGGCTACCTCGCCCTCGCCGGCGCATCCGCCCTCGCGGCGGTCGCCCTCGTGGCCTACCTCATCGCCAAGACCGCCCAGCAAACCGGGCCGGTCTGGGACACCTTCGGCGTGCTCGGCTTCCTCACGGGGACCGAGTGGATCGTGTCGCCCGCGCAGGGCGACCCCGTCTTCGGGGCCCTGCCGTTCATCTACGGCACCGTCGCCACCAGCGCCATCGCCATGCTCATCGCCGTGCCGCTGGCGGTGGGGATCGCGCTGGCCACCACCGTCTTCCTCCCGCGCCGCACGCGGGGCCCCGTCGCGAGCCTCATCGACCTCCTCGCCGCCGTGCCGTCGGTCGTGTTCGGCTTCTGGGGCATCGTCGTCCTCGTGCCCTGGGCCAACCCGGGACTCGAGTGGATCGCCGAGCACAACCTGCGCTTCCTCGCCATCGTCACCGTGCTCCTCGCCGCCGCCGCGCTGGCATCGTCCGGAGCCGCGCTGCGCGGGGTCCTCGGCGGCGCCGCCGGCCTGCTCGCCGCCGTGATCGCGCTGACCCTCGCCGGGGTGCTCGACGCCCCGTTCGGGCTGCTGGAGGGCCCCGTGCTCTCGGGCTCCTACGTGCTGGCCGGGCTGGTGCTGGCGGTGATGGTGCTCCCGATCATCACGGCGATCACCCGCGAGGTCCTCGCCACGGTGCCGCGCGACCAGCAGGAGGCGGCCCTGGCCCTCGGGGCGACCCGCTGGGAGATGGTGCAGCACTCCATGCTCCCCTGGGCGCGATCCGGCATCGTCGGCGCGTCCGCGCTCGGCCTGGGCCGCGCGATGGGCGAGACCATCGCCCTGGCGCTGGTCCTGGGCAACGTCCCCAACATCTTCGGCTCGCTGGTGGGCCCCGGCTCCACCGCCGCAGGCGTCATCGCGCTGGAGACCGGCGAGGCCGGCGACCTCCAGCTCGCGGCCCTGACGGCGCTCGCGATCATCCTGTTCGTCCTCACGATGGTGGTGAACGGCATCGCGCGCCTGCTGGTGCGCCGCGGCGCCGCGGGCCCCGGGCTGCTGACCCGGGTGATGGCCCGGCGCGCCACCGGGGAGTCGGTCACCGGCGCGGCGCCCATGCCCGAGCCCGAGGACACGCCGGCCGCACGCCCCGCCGTGACCGTCCGCGTCGCGGAGGTCTCCCGGGAGCGGCGCATCCGCTCCCGCGTGTCGGAGATCATGGTGTTCGGCGCCGTGGCCCTGGGCGTCGTCCCGCTGGCGTTCGTGCTCGGCAAGATCTTCATCTCCGGCATTGGGCTCATCTCGTGGGACTTCCTCACCGAGGTCCAGCCGACGGACCCCAACGACGTGGCCGGGTACGGCATCGGCAACGCGCTCGTGGGGACGCTCATCCTCACCGGCATCGCCACCGCGCTCGCCGCGCCGCTGGGCATCCTCACGAGCCTGTTCATGAGTGAGCTGGCCGCCATGGGCGGCAGACCCCGCCGCGTCGCCGACGGCATCGGGTTCTTCGTGGACGTGCTGCTGGGCATGCCCTCGATCGTGGCGGGCCTCACCGTCTACCTGGCGATCGTCATCCCCACCCAGCAGTTCTCCGCGCTGGCCGGCGGCATCGCCCTCGCCATCGTGATGTTCCCCATCGTGGTGCGCTCCTCCGACGAGGTGCTGCGGCTCGTGCCGCACGGCCTCAAGGAGGCCGCGCTCGCGCTGGGCGCGCCACGCTGGCGCACCGCGTGGAGCGTGGTCCTGCCGGCGGCGATCCCCGGGATCCTCACCGGCGTGGTGCTCGCGATCGCGCGCGCCTCGGGTGAGACGGCGCCCCTGCTGTTCACCTCGCTGGGCCTGCAGACCTACTCGACGGCGCTGCTGGAGCCCATCTCCGCGCTCCCGCAGCTCATCTTCACGTTCACGGTGCAGGTGCGCACCGACGAGAGCGTCGAGTTCGCGTGGGCGGCCACCTTCGTGCTGGTCACCTTCATCCTCATGCTCAACCTCATCGCGCGCCTCACGGCGCGCCTGGCCAACAGCAGGGAGACCCGATGAGCGACACCCGCCCCGACATCCCCACCGGCGCCGCGACACCGGCCGGCCCGGCGGTGCCGGGCGGTGCCACGCCGGCGGCGGGCCCCGGGCCCGCCGTCGTGCGAGGCCTGGAGGAGGCGCTGGCGGCGTCCGACGCGCCGATGCGCACGCGCGGCCTGAGCTGCTTCTTCAGCAAGCACCACGCGGTGGACTCCGTGTCCCTGGACTTCCCCGCCAACAGCGTCACCGCGATCATCGGCCCGTCGGGCTGCGGCAAGAGCACCTACATCCGGTCGCTCAACCGCATGCACGAGCTGGTCCCGAACGCCTCCACCCGCGGCGCGGTCCTGCTGCACGGTCAGGACATCTACCAGCGGGGCGCCGACCCCGTGGCGATCCGCCAGTCGATCGGCATGGTGTTCCAGCGCCCCAACCCGTTCCCCACCAAGTCCATCGCCGACAACATCCTGGCCGGTCCCCGGTTCACGCGGATGAAGCTCAGCCGGACCGACCGGGACGACCTGGTGGAGCGCACGCTGCGCGGCGCCGGTCTGTGGGGCGAGGTGAAGAACCGGCTCCACGCCCCCGCCGGGGGTCTCTCGGGGGGACAGCAGCAGCGTCTGTGCATCGCACGCGCGCTCTCGGTGGAGCCGGATGTTCTGCTGATGGACGAGCCGTGCTCGGCGCTCGATCCGCAGTCGACGCTGCGCATCGAAGACCTCATCCAGGAACTGAAGGCGCGCCTCACCATCGTGATCGTCACCCACAACATGCAGCAGGCCGCCCGCGTGTCGGACTTCACGGCGTTCCTCACGATCACCAACGAAGGCGAGCCTGGGCGGCTCATCGAGACCGGCCCGACCGCAAGGATCTTCTCGGCGCCGGACGACCCGCAGACCGAGGCGTACGTGGCGGGGCGCTTCGGCTGACGCGCCGCGGGGCGGGCGCCGGCGCGCCCGCCCCGGGGTACGGCGAAGGGGCCCGCCGGCCGCGGTGGGGACGTCCGGGCCGGTGGACCGTCATGCCAGGGCGGTCGCGGGAGGGGCTCCCGACAAGCTCCCTCCCGCCCGCTGGGGCCGGTGACCGGCCCTTGCGACTCCACCGGATCTGGGGGGCGCGGTGCGCGACCCGCTGGAGCCAGGGGCAGTCTCCCGCGGCGGGCCGCCCCGGCGGGTTACGCGCCTGTGACCGTCGCGTGGCCGGGCGTGACGCCGGGCCGGCGCTACGCCCGGGCGGGCTCCTCGTCGCCCTGGTGCGAGGCCTCCTGCTCGGCCTGCCGGCGCAGCTGGCCGAAGCTCACGCCCTCCGAGAGCAGGAACAGGAAGCCCACCGCGACGCCCACCACGATCTCGGTGAACTGCAGGACCACCGAGAAGGCGATGGCCTCCGTGGCGCCCACCCCGTAGGTCGCGGTGAGCGGCAGCACGGCGGCGGCCTGGAACACCACCAGGTTGCCCGGCAGCAGCGGGAACGCCTGGGCGAGGGTGATCGTCACCAGCAGCAGCCCCGCGCCGCCCCAGCCCACCCGCTCGAGCCCGAACGCGTGGAGGGTGAAGAAGATGCCGGCCCACTGCGCGAGCCAGGTGGCCAGCGACGCACCGCCGACGACCGCCAGCTGGCGCGGCCGGCGCAGGCCCACATGGCTCTCGCGCACGGCGCCCCACAGGCGCGAGGCGGCGCGGCCGATGCGCGCGGCGACCGACCCGGTGGCCAGCCACGGCGGCAGCTGGTGACCGGTGGCGGTCGCCATCGCGAGCGTCACCACCAGCAGGCACACCGCGCCGAGCACCAGGCTCGCCGCCCAGGCGTAGAACGGCAGCGGCAGGAAGATCCCGATGCCGATCACCAGGCCCACCCACGCGATGGTGGACACCAGGTTCTCGGCGACGACGCTGCCCAGCAGCGAGGTGGCGGACACCTCCACGCCGTTGCGCGCCAGCCGTCGGCGCGCCAGGAGCACCTTCACCACCTCGCCGATGCGGGCCGCGAGGACGGTGTTGAACAGGAACCCCACGAACAGCGGGCTCAGCAGGTCACGGAACCGCGCGCGGCCGTCCACCTCCGGCAGCCCGGACACGACGCCGGTCCACGTGAGCCCCTTGAAGGCCACCGACGCGAAGTTCGCCGCGATGGCCGCCAGCAGGAACGCCCAGGAGGCGGGGTGGAGCACGAGGTCCACGTGCGCCCAGTCGACCCGCCACGCCACCAGGCCGGCGACGACCGCCAGCACGGCCAGGCGCGCCACGGTCGATACGTGACGGCGCAGGGTGAACCGCTGGTCGGAGGCGGCCTGTGTCGTCACGCTGGCACCAGTTCATCCATCGTCACCAGGTGTACCCCGCAGGAGGCCGCGGCGTCACAGATTCCCGGCAGGGCGTCCACGGTCTGCGCCCGCTCGCGCGGCGGGTCCCACCCGTCGGCGTCGTGCAGCAGCACGACCGCCCCCGGGGCGATGGCCCGCCGGCAGCGCTCCACGATGACATCGACGCCGGGCTCGGCCGTGTCGAACACGCCAGCCGTCCACCCGGCCATGCGGTACCCCAGCGCCCGGGCCGTCGCCCACGTCGCGGGACCGCGGAAGCCGTGCGGCGCCCGGAACAGGCGCGTGAGCGTGCCGGGCCCCGCCGCATCCTCGACGGCGCGTTCGGTGCGACGCAGCTGCTCGGCCACGTACCGGGGACCGCGGAAGATGAGGATGCCGTGGTCCCAGCCGTGGCTGGCCACCTGGTGCCCTTCGGCGCGCATCCGCTCCACCAGGTGCGGGTACCGCTCCGCCTGGCGGCCGAGGACGAAGAACGTCGCCCGCACGCCCGCGACGGCGAGCGCGTCGAGCACCGCCGGGGTCGAGGGGCCCGGGCCGTCGTCGAAGGTGAGCGCGGCCAGCGGACGGTCCGCGGCGCCGCGCCGGACCACCGGGCCCAGCAGCGGAAGGTTCGGGGCGAAGGCCGCCACGCCACCGGCCGCGGCCGCCGCGGCGACGCCCAGCGCGCTCCCGGCATGCCCCCGGCGGGCGAGCAGGGCCGCGACTCCCGCGGCCGCGGTGCCCGTTGCGACCGCCCTGACGACGGCCTGGCTCTTGCGCATGGGATCGATCACACGTCGGCCCCGGCGACGACGCCGGAGGGCGAGCGTACCCCGAAACGGGTGCGCCGCGGGAAGCATGGGTGCTGCGAGCGGCCCGGGCCGCACCGCGGCGATGCTAGCAGCGGGGTGGGACCTGAAGAACGCGCCGCGATTTGGCACACTCCCCGGGGGAGTGCCAAACTCCCCCGGCGGCGAACCCCCCGCCGCTCTGTCCGACACACGATCGCCGTGCGAGGTACCAGGCGTGCCGATCTACGAGTACCGGTGCAATGACTGCGGGCGGAATTTCGAGGTCTTCCAGCGGATGGCCGACGATCCCGTGACCGTCTGCGAGGAGTGCGGCGGGACCGTGAGCCGCGTGCTCTACGCCCCCGCGATCCACTTCAAGGGCAGCGGCTTCCACAACACCGACTACGGCACCAAGCGCCGCCCCGCGGGCGGCGAGGGTGGCGACGGCGGTGGCGCGGACAAGCCCGCGGCCGGCGGGACCGGCGACGGCGGAGCGGCCTCCAGCACCTCGACGTCCTCGGACTCGGGCGGGTCCTCCAAGTCCGTGGGGCTCGACAAGGTCTGAGCCCGGACGGGCGTCAGCCGGCGGTGAAGCGGCGCAGCTGCTCCGCCGCCGCGGACGGCTCGAGGATCACGTAGCTGATCCCGCCGATGTTCTGCGGGGTGCCGGCCAGGACGTACCGGTCCTCGGGCGACTGCGTGAGCCGCCACTGCAGCCACGCGAACTTGGTGAGGTCGTTCACGCCCATGTCGGTGCTGAGCGTGCCGACCACGGCGGCGCCGTTCCAGGGCGCCCTCCAGGCCGACAGCGGGGAGACGAGCTTCCCCTTCAGCCCGGCCAGGAACGCCTGCTGCCGGCGGTCGCGCTGGAAGTCGTCGTCGCACTTGCGCACCCGGACGTACTCCAGCGCCCGGTCGCCGTCCAGGCTGATCGTGCCGCCCGGGAAGCTGACGGTGCGGCCACCGGGGTACGGGCAGTTGGACAGGGGTGTGGGGTTGTTCACCTCCACGCCGCCCAGCTTGTCCACGACGGCCGGGAAGCCGCGGAAGTTGACGCTGATGATGTGGTGCACCGGGAGCCCCGTGAGACGCCGCACGGCACGGATGATCCCCGCCTGGTGCCCGTGGTAGTAGGCAGCGTTGATCTTCTCGCCGCCCAGGCGCCCGAGCTCGATGCGCATGTCGCGCGGGATGGAGAGCATCTTGATGCGCCCGTTGTCCGGGTCGAGGCGCATGACCATGATGGTGTCGGCGCGCGACCGGGTCTCCCCCGGGCGGGCGTCGGAGCCCACGATGAGGATGTTCGTGGGGTTCGAGAGCATCCCCGGCGCGGAGGCCAGGCTGGCCCTGGCCGCGGCGGTGATGCGATCGTTCGACTCGGACACGGCGCCGCGCACGGCGAGGTAGCCGGCCACCGCCCAGACGAAGAAGGCGCCCATCAGCACCACCAGCCCGCGCGCGATCAGCCCCCTGCCGCCGACTCCCCGCAACGACCACCACGGCCGGCCCACCCGGGCCAGCGCCCGCTGCCGGCGGCGCTCCTCGGCGTGGGTGACCCGGGGCGGCGCCTGCGCGGGGCGCACCGCCGGCTCGGGGGGCGCGGCGGGTCCCTGCGTGCCACCCAGCTCGCGTTCGGTGAGCCGGCGCAGCTCGTCCATGCCGCCCTCGTCCGGACGGCCGTGCGCGCGGAACCGGCGGTACGTCTTGGGGGGTGAGTCGGGCATCCGGGAGGGCATGGTAGCGACGGCCCCGACGGCCCCCGACCGTGCCGGGCACGGCGCGCGATGAGCGCCGGAGGCGGTGGGCTGGCGGTCGTCGCCACCCCGATCGGGAACCTCGAGGACTGTTCGCCGCGGGCCGCCGCCGCCCTGCGCGCCGCCGACGTGGTGGCCTGCGAGGACACCCGCCGCAGCGCCACGCTGCTGCGCGCGGTGGACTCGCGGGCGCCGATGGTGAGCCTGCATGCCCACAACGAGGCCTCGCGGCTGCCGGAGCTCGTGGGACGCATGCTGGGCGGCGAGCGGGTGGCCCTGGTGAGCGACGCCGGGATGCCCGGCGTGAGCGACCCCGGGGCCCGGCTGGTGAGCGCCGCGCACGAGGCGGGGATCCCGGTGGAGGTCCTGCCCGGGCCCAGCGCCGTCACCGCGGCCGTGGCGGCGGCCGGGGCCCCGGCCGACCGCTTCGTGTTCGCGGGGTTCATGCCGCGCAAGAACGGTGAGCGCACCACGCTGCTGGACGACCTGGACCGCACGGCGTGCACCATCGTGGGCTTCGAGAGCCCCCAGCGCCTGCCGGACCTGCTGACCTACCTCGCCGCCCGGCACCCGGAGCGCCGCGCCGCGGTGTGCCGCGAGCTGAGCAAGCTCCACGAGGAGACCGTGGTGGCCACCTGCGCTGAGCTGGCGGATCGCATGACCGGCCCGGCCCGCGGCGAGATCACGTTCGTGCTGTGGCCCGCCGCGCCCGTGGCGCCCGGCGCGGGCGACCTGGAGCGCGTGGTGGCGGTGCTGGTGGGGGCCGGTCTCTCCAGCGGCTCGGCGGCGGACGCGGCCGTCGCGCTCGGCGCCGGCACCCGCAACGCCGCCTACCGGGCGGCGATCGCGGCCGCCAGCCGCCGGGACACGTAGTCCAGCCGCGGAGGCGGCCCGCCGCCGGCCGCGATCTTCTCCAGGCGCGCCCAGTCCCCCGCCACCAGCGCGCGCACCAGGCCCTCCTCCGGCGCGCCGCACCAGACGGTGCGGCCGCCCAGGGCACAGGCGACGGCACCGTCGCGCAGCGTGTCGTCCGGGCGACCGAGCAGGCCGCCGGGGCCGCGCACCTCGACCCCCGCCGACACGTCCACCTCGACGCCGCCGATCACGCCGCCACCACGTCGGGAGCGCACGCCCCCGCCCTCGGCCGCCGGCAGGTCAATCTCCAGCGCGCCGGCGGCGGCGCCCGCGTCGGCGACGGCCACCTCCAGGTCCAGGTCCCGCGGTTCGCGGGCGGCGCCCAGCAGCCGCCGCGCGGTGCTGCCGGTCACGATCCAGCGCACGCCCGCGCCGTCCAGGCGCAGGGCCACCTCGGCGAGCGCGGCCTCGAGACGCGAGGAGAGGAGCCCGTCTACACTCCGGAGTCCGTGAGCACCGGCCGCTTCTACCTCACCACCCCCATCTACTACGTCAACGCGGACCCGCACGTGGGTCACGCGTACACGACGATCATGACCGACATCGTCGCCCGCCATCACCGGCAGCGCGGCGAGGAGGTCTTCTTCCTGACGGGGACCGACGAGCACGGCGCGAAGATCGCGCAGGCCGCGGACGCCGCGGGACGCAGCCCCAAGGACCACGCCGACGCCCTGTCCCAGCGCTTCCGCGATCTGGGCGGTGTGCTGGGCGCCTCCAACTCGTTCTTCATCCGCACCACCGACGCCGCGCACGGCGCCGAGGTGCAGCGCCTGCTGGGCGTGATGCACGAGAAGGGCGACATCTACAAGGGCAGCTACGGCGGCTGGTACTGCACCGCCTGTGAGGCGTTCTACAACGAGGGCGACCTCGTGGACGGCACGAACTGCCCCATCCACGGACGGCCGGTGGACTGGCTGGAGGAGGAGAACTGGTTCTTCCGGCTCTCCGCCTACCGCGAGCGCCTGCTGGAGCTCTACGACGCGAACCCCGGCTGGGTGGTCCCGCAGGCGCGCTTCAACGAGGCGCGGCGGATGATCGAGCTGGGCCTCGAGGACCTCTCCATCTCCCGGTCGCAGATCGACTGGGGCGTCCAGGTGCCGTGGGACCCCGAGCAGGTCGTCTACGTGTGGGTGGACGCGCTCTTCAACTACTGGACCGCGCTCACCTACGGCGCGGGCGAGGACGGGGGCCGCTTCTGGCCGCCGGACCTCCAGCTGATGGCCAAGGACATCCTCAAGTTCCACGCGGTCATCTGGCCGGCGCTGCTCATGTCCGCGGGCATCGAGCTGCCGCGGCGGCTCGCCATCCACGGGTACGTGCTCAAGGGCGGCGAGAAGATGAGCAAGACCACCGGGAACCTGGTGGACCCGTTCCCGTTCATCGAGGACTACGGGCTCGACGCGCTGCGCTACTACCTGGCCCGGGAGATCCGCTTCGGGGAGGACGGCACGTTCAGCGCAGAGGGCTTCGACGCCCGGTACACCGGTGAGCTCGCCAACGAGTTCGGGAACCTGCTGAACCGCACGGTCGCCATGGTCGGCCGCTACCGCGGCGGCGTCGTGCCGTCCGACCCGGGCGGCGACGCGGAGATCGCCGCCGAGGTGTCGGCGGTCGCGGACGCGGTGACGGCGGCCTTCGACGCGGTGGACATCACGCGGGCGGTCGAGGACATCTGGGTGCTGGTGCGCCGCCTCAACCGGCTGGTGGAGGAGCGCGCGCCGTGGACGCTCGCCAAGGACCCGGACCGGGCCGGCGAGCTCGACCAGGCGCTGTTCTCGCTGGCCGAGGGCCTGCGGGCCGTGGCGATCCTGCTGTGGCCGGTCATGCCCGGCAGCTGTGAGAAGGCCCTGCTGGCGCTGGGGCAGGACCCCGCCGCGGTGGCCACCGCCGGCGCGCGGTGGGGCGCCGGGGCCGCGGGAGCGACGGTCGTGCCCGGCACCCCGCTGTTCCCGCGCGTGGAAGGGCGTCCCGAGTAGTCGACACCCACGCGCACCTCGAGTCCTGCGAGGCGACGGTCCCGGAGCTGCTGGCGGCCGCCGCCGCGGCCGGGGTGGAGCGCGTCGTCACCATCGGCGTGGGCAGGGCGTCCAGCGAGCGCGCGGTCATGCTGGCCGACGAGCATCCGATGGTGTGGGCCGCGGTGGGCGTGCACCCGCACGACGCGGACGGGTGGACGTCCATGGACGCGGGCTGGATCCGTGACCTGGCGAGCCACCCCAGGGTGGTCGCCATCGGGGAGTGCGGCCTGGACCACCACTACGACCACTCCGCGCGCGACGCGCAGGAGCGGGCGTTCCGCGAGCAGATCGCCGTGGCGCGCGAGACCGGGCTGCCGTTGGTGATCCACACCCGCGACGCCACCGAGGACACGCTGCGCATCCTGGACGAGGACGCGGGGGACCACCCGGTGATCCTCCACTGCTTCAGCATCACCGGGCCCGAGGACGTCGACCGGGTGATCGCCGCCGGCTGGTACACCAGCTTCGCCGGGCCCCTGACCTACCCCAAGAACGGCGCCCTGCGCGAGGCCGCCGCGCGCATCCCCGCCGAGCGCCTGCTGGTGGAGACCGACAGCCCGTACCTGTCGCCCGTGCCGCGGCGCGGCCGCCCCAACCAGCCCGCCCACGTGGCGCACACGCTGGCCGCGCTCGCCGAGGTGCGGGGTATGGACGTCGCCGCGTGCGACGCGCTCACCACCGCGAACGCGGCGCGCGTCCTCGGCTGGTGAGGTCCGCGTGAGCGCGCCCCGGGTCCACGTGCTGCGCCTGATGGAATCGCACGGCCTGCGTCCCGACACCGACCTGGGCCAGCACTTCCTGATCGACGAGAACCTGGTGGACCTCTCGGTGCGGGAGGCCGGGGTGGGGCCCGACGACGTGGTGCTGGAGGTGGGGGCGGGGGCCGGCGTGCTGACCGTCGCCCTGGCGCGGGCCGCGCGCGCCGTGCACGCCGTGGAGCTCGACCGGCGGCTGGCCCCGCTCCTGGACGAGGTGCTGGAGGGGACCTCGGGCGTGCGCATCCACTGGGCCGACGCCATGAAGCTGCCGCTGGAGGAGCTGGATCCGGCCCCCACGCTCCTGGTGGCGAACCTGCCGTACAACATCGCCACGCCGCTGATGGTGGAGAGCTCCTGGCGCCTGCCGTCGCTGCGCGGCTGGTGCGTGATGACCCAGCGCGAGGTGGCCGACCGCTGGTCGGCGCCGCCCGGCGACGCGCTCTACGGCGCGCCGAGCGTCCTGCTGCAGCTGGCCGCCGAGGTGGGCTTCCGGCGCAACGTGGGACGCGAGGTCTTCGCGCCGCGCCCGCGGGTGGACTCCGCCCTGGTCGCGATGCGGCGCACCGGCCCGGGGGCGGACCCGGCGGTCCGCGCGTGCGTGCGCGCGGCGTTCGCCCAGCGGCGCAAGACGCTGGTGAACGCGCTCTCGGCGGCCGGCGCCGGCCGCGAGGCGGTCGCGGCCGCCCTGGGGGGCCTCGGCCGGCCGCCGACCGCCCGCGCGCAGGACCTGTCGCCCCCCGAGCACCTCGCGCTGGCGCGCGCCCTGGCATGGCCGACGAGCTGACGCTCACCGCCCCCGCGAAGCTCAACCTGTGCCTTCGCGTGGGCCCGGTCGGGGCCGACGGCTTCCACCCGCTCGCCAGCCTCATGGTCGCCCTCGACGGCCTGTGCGACACCGTCACGGTTCGGCGCGCCGCGCGGCGCGAGGTGCGGTGCCCGGGGATCGACGGGCCGGGCAACCTCGCCTGGGCCGCCCTGGACGCGCTGGCCGCCGAGGCCGGGGAGCCGCTGCCGCCGCTCGCCGTGGAGATCGGCAAGCGCATCCCATCCGAGGCGGGGCTCGGCGGGGGATCCTCCGACGCCGCCGCCACGCTGGTGGCGGCGCGGGACCTGCTGGGCCTGCCGCTGGACGCCGCCGCGCTGGAGCGGGCCGCCGCCCGCGTGGGGTCCGACGTGCCCTTCCTGGTCCGTGGCGGCGCCCAGTGGGCGACCGGGCGGGGCGAGCGGCTGCGGCCCGTGGACGTGCCCGCCGGCCTCTGGGCGGTGGTGGTGCCGCCGGTCACCGGGCTCAGCACGCCCCGCGTCTACCGCGCCTTCGACCGCATCGCGCGGCCCGTCGCACCGCCCGCCGACCCGCCCGCCGCGCTGTGGACGGCGGGCTGGGCGGTGAACGACCTGTGGCCGGCGGCGCTGGCCTGCGCGCCCCGGCTGGGCGCGGTCGCGCGCAGCCTCCGGGCGCTGCGGCCGGTCACCGTGCTGCTGTGCGGCAGCGGCGGCGCCATGGCGGCGCTGTTCGACCGGGAGGAGGCCGCCCGGGAGGCGGCCGGCCGGTGGGGACCTGACGCGGCGGTCTGCGCCCCCGCCCCGCTCCGCGCCGTCTGAGGATTCTGCGGTTTCCGAGCCGCGCGATTCCGCGGCCGGCATCGCCCGCGGCGCGACGCGGCGCGACCGCGTGTCGCAGGACTCATTTCGGGAGAGCGCCATCCGATCGGGGGGAGGCACAGCACCGCTGCAAACCCGACAACGGAGCGCCGCCCATGAAGTCTCGCCTCTTCTTCCTCGCCACCGCCCTCACGTCCATGGTCGCCATGATGGGTGGTGCGGTGTACGGCCGGTAGCACCGCATGACGCCCCCGCGCGCGGCGAGGCGTCCCCCCTCCGGGGGATGCCCCGCCCCCGGGGCGGCAGTTCCCGCGCGGTGGCCGGTTCCGCCATTGGGCGCGGGACGGGTTCCGGCATAGCATCAGGCCGGTGACTGAGGAATCGCCCGCCTCGTACCGTCGATACTGCCTGCTCCTGGCCGGCGGAGGGCTCGTCGCGACCCTGGCCCTGCTGGCCGTCGACGGCCTTCGCGTGGACGAGACGCTGGGCGTCGTGCTCCTCGGCGCGGTCATCACGGCGGCCCTCGGCACCGTGGCCGATTCCGGGCGGACGGCGCTGAGCCTGCAGCACCTGCCCTCGCTGGCCGCCGCGTACGTGTGCGCCGGGCCGGTGGCCCCCATCATCGGCGCGACGCTCGCCGCGATCGACAACCGCCGCTTCGGCCGGTGGGTGGCCATCGCCAACGCCGGCACCCTGGCCCTGTCCGGCGCGGCCGCCGTCGGCGCCGTGCGCGGCGGCGCGGCCCTGTGGGGCGGATCCAGCCCCGGCAGCGCGGCCTGGTTCCTCACCGGCGCCGCCGGCGCCGTGGCGTTCATGGCCGTGAACCACGGGCTGGTCGCGCTGATGGTGGCCCTCAAGTACGGCGAGCCGGTCGGCGGGGTGTGGCGGTCCTGGCTCATGTCGCTCGCCGGCGCCGACGTGGTGGGCTCCACCGCGCTCATCGCCTCCCTGGGCCTCGGCGCGGCCCTGGACGAGACCGCGCACCGCGTCGTCGCCGGGCTCATCGGCGTGATGACCGTGGGCCTGCTGCTGGCCCTGCTGGCGGCGATCCGCCGGCGGGACGAGGCGATCACCGCCACCGCCGACGCGGAGGCCGCGCGCGAGCGCGCCGAGCAGGCGGAGCTGGTCGCCCAGGGCGCCGCCCGCAGCGCGCGGGACGCCGAGCGGCGGGCCGTCGCCGCCGAGGCGGCCGCCGTGGAGCGGGCGGACCTCGCCGCCACCCAGCTGCACGAGGTCGCGACCGGCACGATCCTGGCCCTCGTGGCGCTGGTGGACCTGAAGGACCGCTACACCGCCCGCCACTCGGCCGCGGTGGGCCGCCTGTGCCGCATGCTCGCCGAGGAGCTGGGCTGGACGCCGGAGGAGCGCGCCCTCGCGCACGTCGCCGGGCTGGTGCACGACATCGGCAAGGTCGGCATCCCGGACGCGGTGCTGCGCAAGCCCGCACGGCCGACCGAGGATGAGTGGGACATCATCCGCCGGCACCCGGACTGGGGCGCCGACGCGCTCGCCAACGTCGGGTTCTCGCGGGCGCTGGTGGAGGGCGTGCGCTCCCACCACGAGCGCTGGGACGGCTCGGGCTACGGGGCCGGGCTCTCCGGCCGGGACATCCCGATGCTCGGCCGCCTGGTGGCGATCTGCGACGCGTTCGACGCCATGACCGCCCGGCGGCCGTTCCGCCCGGCGAAGACCTTCGAGGCGGCCCGGGAGGAGATCCGGGAGGGCGCCGGGCGCCTGTTCGACGCCCGCATGGCCGAGGCCATGCTGGATCTGCTGGAGGACGCCGACCCCATCGACTGGACGCTGCCGGCGGCCGACTTCGCGGTCGAATGGCGGCGGGCGTGCGTGGGGATCGACATGACGCATCTGTACGCCACCGACGCGCAGGTGCCCGCCGAGCCCTCGCCCGCCGTGGAGGCCTGAACCGCGCGTTCACCATCGCCAAGCGGTTCCCGGGGCGCACGGCGGTACACTCGACAGCCAATGCGCGACCTCTCCCGCATCATCGACGAGCCTCCTCGCGGGGCCCGGGCCCGGGCCGCGGCGTGGCTCCGGGGCCGGCGCTTCTCCGCCGCGGCCCTGCTGGCCCTCGCGGAGATCGTCTACGTCCTCGTCGCGCGGCCCAGCACCCTGTTCATCGCCGCGCTGGCGTTCGTGCTGCTCGTGCTGTCGGTGATGGGCATCACCCGGCTCGGACCGGGGGTCGTCCGCGACGCCCTCATCGTGGTCGCGATCGCCCAGGCGCTGGTGCTGGTGATGCCCTTCGCGATCGGCCTCGGGTTCGCGGTCGGGGTGATCTCCGCGATCGTGCTGCTGGTGCTCCTGGTCCTGGCGGCGTTCCGCCTGAGGATCTGATGCCGTTCGCGGCGATCCCGCCCCCGCTCCCGGCACCGCCGGTGACCGAGCGGCAGGCCCCCGCGCTGCAGCCCTACCTCGCCACCATCGGATGGACGCCCCCGGTGACCGGCACCAGCGGGCCCCTGGTGGCGGTGCTCGACACGGGCATCGACGGCACGCATCCCGCGCTGCGCGAAGCGGTCGCGATCCGGACCTCCCGGTCGTTCACCGCCGACACCAACCCCTTCGATGACAGCGAGGGGCACGGCACGCACGTCGCCGGGATCATCGCCGCGCGGCCCACCGACAGCGGCGTCGTTGGCGTGTCGGGATCCCGGCTGCTCGTGGTGAAGGTCGCGGACACCACCGGCCAGGCCGGCACCTCCGCCCTGGTGCGCGGCATCCGGTACGCGAGGGCCCGGGGCGCGCGCATCATCAACATCTCGTTCGGCGGCGGCGGGTACTCGCCCCCCGAGCAGGAGGCGATCGACGCGGCCGTCAGCAGCGGCGTGCTGGTGATCGCCGCCGCCGGCAACAGCGGCCGGGCACGGCGCGAGTTCCCGGGCGCGTACCGCCACGTGCTGGCCGTCGCCGCCGTCGACGACGCCGGGCGCCCCATCCCCACCTCCACCGCCGGGCAGCAGATCGCGCTCTCGGCGCCCGGGGCCGACATCCTCAGCACCACCCCCGGAGGGTACGGGCGCCTGTCCGGGACCTCCATGGCGGCCGCCGTCGTCACGGGCGTGGCCGCGCGCGTCTGGGCGGTCCGGCCCAACCTCACCGCGGCCCAGGTGGCCACCATCCTGGAGACCTCCGCGACCGATCTGGGCGACCCCGGCCGCGACCCGGGCACCGGTGCCGGCCTGGTGAACCTCGCCCGGGCGCTGGCCGCCCCGACACCCGTGCGGGACAGCGCGGAGCCCAACGACGACCCGCGGCAGGCCGCCCGCACGCGCCCGGCGCTGGGCGGCACGGGCACCGGCGCCGGGGTGGTGCGCGGCCAGGTCGGGCCGTGGCGCGACCCGCGCGACCACTACCGGGTCACCATCGGCGCCGGCGAGCGGATCACCGTGACCCTCACCGGCCCGCAGAACGCCGACCTGGACCTGCGCCTGTGGCGCCCCGGCACCCCGGGCTACCGCTCGAACGCCCGGTTCGCCCGCACCTGGCTGGCCGCGGCGTCCATCGGCGCCACCTCGTCGGAGCGGCTGCGGTTCACCGCCACCAGTCCCGGGGTGCACTCCGTCGAGGTGGTGGCCGCCCGGGGGTCGGGCCCGTACACGCTGCGGGTGCTGCGCGAGCCGGTGACACAGGGGAGCACGACGGGTTTCCCCCTGGGTCGCGGCCCGTCAGACTCACCCCGATGACGACGACCCACGACGCCGCCGCCGCGCCGGACCTCGCCGACCCCGCGCTCTACCAGAACCGCGAGCTCTCCTGGCTGGACTTCAACGCCCGGGTGCTCGCCCTGGCCGCCGATCCGCGGCAGCCCCTGCTGGAGCGCTGCAAGTTCCTGGCGATCTTCACCAGCAACCTCGACGAGTTCTTCATGGTGCGCGTCGCCGCCACCCAGGAGGCCGCCGCCGCCGGGCGCCGGTCGTCGACCCCGGACCGCATGCCGCGCGAGGAGGTGCTGAACCGCGTCTCGACCCGCGTGCGGGAGCTCGTCGACGCGCAGCACCGCATCTGGCAGGGCGACATCCGCCCCCGGCTCATCGAGGCGGGCATCGTCATCGCGGACCTGGAGGACCTCTCGCCCGGCGACCGGGCCGCCGCCGAGGACGGCTTCGAGCGGCAGGCGCTCCCGGTGCTGACCCCGCTGGCCGTGGGCCCCGGGCTGCCGTTCCCGTACATCTCCGGGCTGTCGCTCAACCTGGGCCTGCTGGTGCGCGACCCCGAGACCGGCGAGCAGCGCTTCGCCCGGGTGAAGGTCCCGCCGGGCCTGCCCCGGCTGTTTCCGGCAGGGGACAGCATGGTGCCCCTGGAGCAGCTCATGCGCCACCACGCCGGGCTGCTGTTCCCGGGCATGGAGATCGCCCAGGACGTGCTGTTCCGGGTCACGCGCGACGCGGACTTCGACATCGACGACGACGCGGACGACCTGGTGGGCGCCGTGGAGGACCAGCTGCGGCAGCGGCGGTTCGGGCACGTGGTGCGCCTGGAGGTGCAGCAGGGCGCGGCGCCCGACCTGCTGGAGGAGCTCACCTCCGCACTGCGGGCGACCCCCCGCGACACCTACTTCGTGCCGGGGCTGCTCGACATGACGAGCCTCTGGCAGATCGCCACGCTCAACCGCCCCGAGCTGCGGGACCCCGAGTGGCGCCCGGTCATCCCGCACCGGCTGCGGACCGCCGACGACGACGACGATTCCCTCGACATGTTCGCGGCGATCCGGCACGGCGACCTGCTGGTGCACCACCCCTACGACGACTTCACGGCGAGCGTCGAGCGGTTCGTGGTGCAGGCGGTGGACGACCCGGACGTGCTGGCGATCAAGCAGACCGTGTACCGCACCAGCGGTGACTCCCCGATCGTGCCGGCGCTCATCCGCGCCGCCGAGCGCGGCGTCCAGACCGTCTGCCTGGTGGAGGTGAAGGCCCGGTTCGACGAGGAGCGCAACATCAAGTGGGCCCGTGCGATGGAGCGCGCCGGCGTCCACGTGGTGTACGGCATGCCGGGGCTCAAGACCCACGCCAAGCTGTGCCTGGTGGCCCGCCGCGAGGGCGACCGGGTACGGCGGTACTGCCACATCGGGACCGGCAACTACAACCCGAGCACGGCGCGCCTGTACACGGACATGGGGCTCTTCACCTGCGACGAGGCGCTCACGCAGGACGTCGCGAACCTGTTCAACCACCTCACCGGCTTCGCCCGGCCGCCCCGCTACGAGCAGCTGCTGGTGGCGCCCACGCACCTGCGCGAGGGGCTGCTGGCCGAGATCGAGCGCGTCGTCGCCGCGCATCGGGAGGGCATCCCGGGCCGGGTCACGATGAAGATGAACTCACTGGTGGACGGCCCCACGACCGAGGCCCTCTACCGCGCGTCGCAGGCCGGCGTGCCGGTGGACCTGATCGTGCGGGGCATCTGCGGCCTGCGGCCCGGCGTGCCCGGCGTGAGCGACAACATCCGGGTCATCTCCATCGTCGGGCGCTTCCTCGAGCACGCACGGATCTTCGCGTTCACCAGCGGTGACGACACCCGCGTGTGGATCGGCTCGGCGGACATGATGGTGCGCAACCTGGACCACCGCGTCGAGGCGGTCGCGCCGGTGGACGACCCCGCGTGCCGCCGGGAGGCGATCGCCGCGCTCGAGCTGATGCTGGCCGACACCGCGCTGGCCTGGCGTCTTTCCTCCGACGGCGCATGGACCCGCGTCCTCCCCGCGAGTCGGCGTTCATGGCCCGGGCCCTGGAGGCCGCGGGCCGCCTGGTCTAGCCTCCGCCGCCCGCGACCGCCGCGGCGACGGCCCGCGAGCCGCGGCCCGGCCGCTCCCGCGGCCACGCCAGCACACACGCGACGACGATCTGCGGGCGGGCGAGGGGACGGAACACCAGCCCCGACTCCGGCGCGGCGTCCGCCCATGTCTGGGCGACCAGCGCCACGCCGCCCGAGCGCGTGACCAGGTCGCCGAGCGCGCCCGGGATGTCCGGCGCCTCGGCGATGCGGGGCGTGAAGCCCGCGGTCTCGCAGTACACCTCGAGCGTGCTGCGCAGCTCCGGCATCGACGAGCGCGACCAGGTCACGATGGTCTGCCCCGCCAGGTCCCCGAAGACCAGCCGCTCCAGCCGCGCCAGGGGATGGCCCCCGGGCATCGCCACCAGCAGGGTGTCGGTGAAGGCCGGCGCCACCTCGACGCTGTCGTCGTCCACCGGGGCGTAGAGGTACGCGGCGTCCACCTCGCGCGCCCGCAGGGCCGCAAGCGCGGCCCCGGTGAGGAGCTCCACGAACTCCACCCGCTCCGCGCCGGCCTCGGCGCGGGCCCGCTCCATGAGCGGGCCGATGGCGGGATGGGCGACGTACTCCAGCCTGGGCACACCGATCCGCAGCGACGCGCCCACGCCGGCGGCCTCGCGGATCTCCGCCACCGCGGCATCGATGGCGGCCAGCGCCGGCCGCGCGGCGTCCGCCAGCCGTGCCCCCGCGTCGGTGAGCCGCGTGCCCCGCGGGCCCCGGTCCACCAGGCGCACGCCCACCTCGCGCTCCAGCCGCGCGATCTGCTGGCTCAGGCTCGGCTGGGTGATGTGCAGGCGGGCGGCCGCGCGGCCGAAGTGCAGCTCGTCCGCGAGCACCACGAGGGACCGGAGCCGCTGCGGATCGATGCCCATAGGCGCGGCGACAGGTCCTATTGGACGCCCGCCCGTGATGGTGGGCACACTCCGGTGGACCCCGGCCAGATCCGGGGGCCCACCGGGGACAGTCCAGGAGGACACGCATGAGCGCAGTTGCCGATCGGTTCGACCTGACGGGCAAGACCGCCGTCGTCACGGGGGCCTCGTCCGGCCTCGGCATCACCTTCGCCGAGGCCCTGGCCGCGGCCGGCGCCAACGTGGTGCTCGCCGCCCGCCGGGTGGAGAAGCTGCAGGAGGTCGCCGACGCCATCACCGCCGCCGGTGGTTCGGTGGCCGTCCAGGGCTGCGACGTGACCGACGAGGCCCAGGTGAGCGCGCTGGTCGCCGCCGCCGTCGAGCGGTTCGGCGGCCTGGACGTCATGGTCGCCAACGCCGGCCTGGTCCCGGAGGCCGCGGCGGTGCCGGAGAAGCTCCCCGCCGAGCTGTTCCGGCAGTCGGTCGACATCAACCTCACCGGCACGTTCCTCACCGCGCAGGCCGCGGCGCGTCACATGCTCGCCTCGGGGGGCGGCTCGATCATCATGCTGGCCTCGGTGGCCGGCCTGGCCGGCCACTTCAACATCCCGGCGGCGTACGCGACCTCGAAGGCCGCGACCGTGCACCTCGCCAAGTACCTGGCGCTTCACTGGGCCGACCGCGGCGTGCGCGTGAACGCCATCGGCCCGGGCTGGTTCCCGTCCGAGATGACGAACATGGTGCTGGAGATCCCGCCGTTCAAGCAGCGGATCGAGGACCAGACGGCCATGCACCGCCTCGGCGACCCGGACGAGCTGGTGGGCGCCCTGCTGCTGCTGGCCTCCGACGCCGGCAGCTACATCACCGGCCAGACCCTCATGGTCGACGGCGGGATGTCCGCCTCCATCGGCGCCAGCCCCTACCCGGCCGAGCTCTACGCCATGGGCGAGCAGTTCATGCCGCACGGCCTCGGCGAGCGGATCCGCCACACCGGCGGGGCGATGCGCGCGCCATCCGCGCGCATCGCCCCGCCAGGGTGAGGTGGTCACCCGTCACCGGAGGCCACCCATGCATCGTCCACCGCTCCCGCGCCGGCTCCTGGGCGCGCTCGCCGCCGCGATGGCGGCGGTCGGCCTCGCGCTCGTCACGGCCGGCCTGCTTCCCGGACCGGCCGCCTCGGCCGGCGACGGCCTCCGCGCCGCGGTCCACCTCGACCGGGACGAGATGATCATCGCCACGGCCGTCGCGCCCGTCCTGATGGGTGCGCGGGTCGCCCTGCGGCTCCTCGCGCACCCGGTCAGGGACGGTGCGGCTAGGGGATGACCTCCACCGGCGCTCCCGGCGGGACCAGCTTGGCCACCTTCGTGATCGCCGTGTTGGCGACCCGCACGCATCCGTGGCTCACGGCCCCGCCCAGCAGGCCGGGCAGGTTCGTGCCGTGGATGGCCACCTGGCCCTCACCGCGGTCGAAGTCGGTGAGCTGATCCGAATGGGCGCTCAGGGTGAGGATGAACGGCCCGAAGAACCCGCGCGGGTTCGGCTGCGGAACCACCTCGCTGATGGCGAACAGGCCCGTGGGCGTCGGGTAGGCCCGCATGCCGACCCCGACCGTCCAGCGGTTGATCACCCGCCCGGCCCGCAGCAACTCCATGCGCCGTGTTCCGAGGCGCACGCGCACCCGGTACGGCGTCGCCTTCACCTGCAGCGCCGAACCCGCCACCCACGCCGAGGTGCCGTTGGGGCGCACCGGCAGCAGCACGCGGTACCAGGGGCCCCCGGGACCGGTCGCGGTCTCGAGCACCAGGAGGATCTGGGGGTCGTTGTCGTACGGGGCGTACGGCGAGATGCGCTGGGTCACCCTCGCCCGGTTGCTGGGCGCCGCGCGCCCGACGGTGGGCAGCAGCACCCTCGCGGTGAAGGCCTTCTTGTCGGTGGGGGCGGCGCCGATGGGCCGCTCGCCCGTGGTGACGGGAGGCGGGGCCTGCGCCCCGGCCGTTGCGGCGCCGCTGAGCAGCACCGCCACGACGGCAGCGCCGGCCGCCGTGGCCCGGATGACGCGGGGGGCCGTCCGGGCCCCCCGCGCGCTCGCTCCCCTGGAGGCGATCACCGGCATCAGCCGGTCACGCCGCCGATGCGCCGGGTCGGCGGGGGATTGCGCAGCCGCGTCGTCACGGTGTCCCGCTTCGGCGGCAGCCCCGTGGCGGTCACCGTCGCGGTGTTCACCAGACGCGTGGCGTTGGTGGTGGGGTTCACCCGCACCCGCATGCGCAGCGTCCGGCTGGCACCCGGCTGCATGGTCCCGAGGCTCCACGTCACCACACCGTTGCGGATGGTGGCGCCCGCCGGGATGGCGACCAGCGTGAGGTTGGCCGGCACGAGGTCGGTCACCTGCACGTTGCGGGCCGCGAACGTGGAGTTGTTGCGGACCACGATGGTGTACGTGAACACCTGGCCGCGCAGCGCCGTCGCCGGGCCGCGCTTGTCGATGGTCACGTCCGGGGTCTGCGTGACCACACCGCCGCCGGCGACGATCCCGAAGTTGTTGTTCGGGTTGCCGACGTTGGACGTGATGATCCGGCCGTTGCGCACCACCGCGGTGGTCGCGGTGAAGCCGCCGGGCGTGGTCATGCGCACCGAGTAGGTGCCGGGCATCAGCTCGGGGAAGACGTAGCTCCCGTCGCCGGTCGAGACCGTGGTCTCGTTCACCCGGGTCCCCAGACCCGTGGTGCCGGTGAGGGTCAGCGTGACCCCGGCCCGGCCGTTCTCACCGGCGTCGATGCGGGCGTTGGAGTTCGTGTCGATCCAGACCGTGCCCGAGAGCGGGGCGGGACGGACGTTGCCGGCGGTGAAGGTGCCGGTGCCGCCCGCGGGGACGACGACCGTGCCGCCCGCCGGGGTCACGGCGACCCAGCCGTTCTGGAGGACCTCGTCGGCGCGCCACGTGCCGGCGGGGACGTTGTTGATCGTCACCGTGCCGTCCGTGCCGGTGCGCGCGTCGCTCGGGTCGCCCTGCGGGTTGATGAGGTTGAACGTCCAGTTCGGGACGCCCGGCTCACCCGCGTCGCGGCTGCCGTTCCCGTTGAGGTCCTCGAACTTGACCAGGCGCAGGGAACCCAGCTGCGCGGCCACGTCGAACGTGACCCTCGCCTGAGCCTCGAAGCCGGTGCTGGAGAAGAACCGGATCTCCGCCTGGTAGCGGCCGGCGGGCGTTCCCGCGGGCGGCGTCCAGGTGCGGTTGCCCGTGATGGGGCTCTGCGCACCCGGCGTGAGGACGGTCTCCGTGGCCGACACCGGAGTGCCGTTGGGGTCGTAGACCGTGAACTCGTACCGGTTCGCGGTGGACGTGTAGGTGATGTTGAAGGTGAAGACCTGCGTGCCCGTTCCGGGCACCACCGCCTGCGGCGGCGAGATGCTCCGGTCGAGCTGGATGCCCGCGCCCAGCGCCCCTGACGCTGCCGCGAACATCGCGGCCAACGCCAGAACCACGGCGACGAGCATTCCACGCAATCGAGGCGCTGCGGACATGTTCGGCTCCAAGTTCGGTTCAGGTCGGGCAACGACGACGTCCGCACAGAGGCGCTTCGGGGTTCGCTGGGGCTTCTTAGTTCCCTGCACACACCGGTGTCCACACCGAAACTGTGAAGAACTGGAAGATCGGCAACGCCCGTTGCACTCCGGACGGCGCGCAGCGCATCCGCCGGAGCGCGTGGATCCTCCCACCGCAACCCCCGGCCGCGCCGGTACGGTGGGTCCCGTGGACCATCCACGGCCGCTTCCGCACTTCCCCCGCGACCTGGTCGCGATCCTCGCGACGCTCGACCCGGAGGGCCCCGCCGCCATCCCGGTGAGCGCCGTCCTGCGCGCCGGCGACCGGCGGGTGCTGCTGGCGCTCGCCCACCGGCGCGGCAGCCTCACCCGCCTGCGGGAGGATCCCCGCACCGCCCTCACGCTGGTGGGCACCGGGTTCGCGGTGACCGCCCGCGGGTCCGCGTCGGTGATCGCCGATCCGCTTCCCGGCGCGGAGTTCGTGGTGGGCGTGGAGTTCCTCGCACACCGGGTCGACGACGCCATCGGCCTCACCACGCTCGTCCACCACGGCATCGCCTGGGGCTGGAAGGACGCCGCGTCCGCGCGTCGCCACCGGGCGGTCCTGGGGGCGCTGCGGGAGCTGGCCTCCTAGAAGAGCGCCAGCTGACGGCCCGGGGCCAGGCCCGAGGCGCCGACGCCCAGCAGCCGCAGCGCCCCGGGGCGGTCGCGCAGGGCGCCGTCGAGCAGGTGCGACGCATGTCGCCAGATGACGGCCGGGTCGTCGGTGGCGGCGACCAGCGTCGCCGACCGGGTGACGGTGCTGAAGTCCGCGTACCGCAGCTTGACGGTGACCGTGCGGGCGCAGCGGTCACGGCGGCCGAGGGCGCCGGCGACGTCGCGGGACATCTCCTCACCCCGGCGGGCGAGCTCGGCGCGGTCGGTCACGTCCCGGTCGAAGGTGCGCTCGGTGGACACCGATATCCGCTCCGGCGGCTCGGCGACCACCGGGCGGGGATCGATGCCGCGGGCGCGGGCGTGCAGCAGCGTGCCCACCCGGCCGGGCAGCAGGGCGGCGATCCGCTCGGCCGGGAGCCCCGCCAGGTCACCGATGGTCTCAAGGCCGGCCTCGCCGAGGCGCGCGGTGGTGCGGGGGCCCGCCCCGGGCAGCAACCGCAGCGGCAGCGGCGCCAGGAACGCGGCCTCCTCGCCGCGTGGGACGATCGTGATGCCGCCGGGTTTGTCGCGGTCGGACGCGATCTTCGCGACCACCTTGCAGGTGGCGACGCCCAGCGACGCGGACAGCCGCACGCGCTCCGCCACCGCGCGCTGCACGTCGCGCGCCAAACTGATCGGGTCGTCCTCGCCCAGATCCAGGTACCCCTCGTCGAGTCCCACCGGCTCGGATGCGGGCACGAGGTCGGCGACCGTCGTCCACACGCGGTCCGACCACCCGCGGTACTCGGTGATGTCGGGCCGCACGAACACGAGGTTCGGGCACCGGCGGCGCG